>Ga0116182_1003653_pt1 | contig 14155 bp, 10 predicted proteins | sample AD_UKC077_MetaG_FD_89805 | JGI IMG/M metagenome (GOLD analysis project Ga0116182, IMG submission 89805) | Active sludge microbial communities of municipal wastewater-treating anaerobic digesters from USA - AD_UKC077_MetaG | ecosystem: Engineered > Bioreactor > Anaerobic > Digestate | place: USA...
GCATATTTTAATCAGTATTTATCAGATTATTCTTTCCTCATAGAGGTGGGATGCACATTAAATACATATGAAGAAATTGAATATACCGCGGATTTATTAACTGAAGTATTATATGAGTATATTAATGAAATTGAATAATAATCTTTTACAATTACGTCAACATTTGATATAATACCCATAGCTTAAATTTGGGAGGGTAACTTATTTGGACAGAAAAAAATATATAAGGAACTTTTCGATAATCGCCCATATAGACCATGGGAAATCTACATTAGCAGACAGGTTGATAGAAAATACGGGGCTTCTTACACACAGGCAAATGCAGGAGCAGGTTTTGGACAATATGGACCTGGAAAGAGAAAGAGGAATTACAATTAAGCTCCAAACCATAAGTTTATTGTACAAGGCTAAGGACGGAAATAATTACACTCTTAATTTAATAGATACTCCGGGACATGTCGATTTTAACTACGAAGTTTCAAGGAGCTTAGCAGCTTGTGAAGGAGCTGTTTTAGTCGTGGATGCAGCTCAGGGAATTGAGGCACAGACACTGGCAAATGTATATTTGGCCTTAGACCAGGACCTTGAAATAGTTCCTGTTATAAATAAAATTGATTTACCCAGCGCAAGACCTGATGAAATAAAACAAGAAATTGAAGATGTAATAGGTCTCGATTGCTCTGATGCACCTCTTATTTCAGCGAAGGACAATATAAATATCGAACAAGTTTTAGAAGCCATAGTAACAAAGATACCGCCTCCGACAGGCGACGAAGATGCACCTTTAAAAGCTTTGGTATTTGATTCCTATTATGACAGCTACCGAGGTGTTGTGGCATATATAAGAATCAAAGAAGGTCAGGTTAAAAAGGGAGACAAAATAAAAATGATGTCAACAGGTAAAACCTTTGATGTCACAGAGGTTGGAATAATTTCACCTACACAGAAGCCGGTACCTTGTCTTTATTCGGGAGATGTGGGTTATTTGTGTGCCAGCATGAAGGAAGTAAAAAGCTGTCAGGTTGGAGATACAATAACTAATAATGCGAATCCTGCAAAAGAGCCTTTGCCGGGATATAAAAAGGTTACGTCCATGGTTTTCTGCGGTATTTATCCGGCAGAGGGAGAGGAATACAACAGTGTGAGAGATGCATTGGAAAAACTTCAGGTAAATGATGCTTCCTTAATTTTTGAGCCGGAAACATCAGTTGCCTTAGGATTTGGATTCAGATGCGGATTTTTGGGTCTTTTGCATATGGAAATAATTCAGGAAAGGCTTGAAAGGGAATTTGATTTAAATATTATAGCAACAACTCCAAGCGTAATATACAAAGTATATAAGACTGACGGAGAAATGATGGTTTTGCAAAATCCTACAAATATGCCTCCCGTACAGGAAATCGAATATATGGAAGAACCGATAGTTGCTGCATCCATAATGAGTCCTACCGAGTATGTGGGAGCAATTATGGAGCTATGCCAAAACCGCAGAGGTACATTTGTAAATATGGAATATATGGAAGCGAAAAGAGTTATTCTACATTATAAATTACCTTTGAATGAAGTAATCTATGATTTCTTTGATTCCTTAAAATCAAAAACAAGAGGATATGCATCATTGGATTACGAGCTTGACGGTTATGTACGCTCCGAATTGGTTAAAATGGATATTCTAATAAATTCCGAATTGGTAGATGCCTTTTCAATAATTGTTCATAAAGATAAAGCTTATGAAAGAGGAAGAGCAATAGTTGAAAGACTTAGAGATGTAATCCCGAGGCATTTGTTTGCAGTGCCTCTTCAAGCTGCAATAGGAAATAAAATAATTGCAAGAGAGACCGTAAAAGCACTCAGAAAAGATGTTCTTGCAAAGTGTTACGGCGGAGATATAACCAGAAAGAAAAAGCTTTTGGAAAAGCAAAAAGAAGGCAAGAAACGAATGAGACAAATAGGAATGGTGGAGGTTCCACAGGAAGCATTCCTTGCAGTTTTGAAATTTGATGAAGATTAAGTATGCCCTAACCCCATTTATCAGAGTATTTTTTCTGATAAATGGTTGGTAGGTCAACCGCACAGAATGCCAAATTTGTGCGACGAAAGGAGCAAACAAATTTGATGCATTCCCCTGCGAGGGCTTTGTGCCCTTTTTTATTATGACAACTTACCTAAAAAAATGATTTCATCGGTATCAGCATTAATAATAGTAAGACCCTTTTCTTCCCAATTTGATGAGCCGAGATAACCCAACCTGTCATCCCATGCATCGTCGTATTCGTCTTTTGATACCAATTCATTATCAACATAGTATTCAACTTCTGTTTTAATTAATTTAAAACCATCTTGGCTAAAATAGTTTTGTTCTTCATCATCAAAATCATAATAATCTTCATCATAATCAAAATCATCATAATAATTATCATCTTCATTTTCATCAGTATATAGATAACCGTAATTTATCAAATTGTACAAACATTCAAACATATCATCAAGTGTATCATTGTTTGCATATGCATCGCCCAATTTTACAAAAAAATCCAATATTTCCTTATTTTTAATTTCATATGTTACTATATCCTTGGTGTAAAGCATTTCTTTCCAATCTCCGCTTTCACTGATTATTGTTACTCTCATATTACTCCCCCTTGCCACCATAACTGTTAGTAAAATTTTATGCGCCCAAATACATATTATGTTTATGATTAGTGAAAACAGAGAATAAATATTTTGTTTGTTATTTGAATTGAGTCAAAAAAAAAGGTCATTCTATGAATAACTTTCATTAGAAGGCAACGACAAGAACGGGCTATCCATAGAAATGACAATGAAGAAGATAATACTATATATTTGCATACAATATTTCATTGGGGTGCTTGATTTCTATTATATTTGTGCCATGCCCGGCAATTGCATTTTTAAAGTCTGATGTAACTTTGTAATCATCCCAAAAATGCATTGGAATAAACAGCTTAGGGTTTAATTTATCAATAAAGTATTGAGCGCCGCACAAGTAATTATTTTCAAGCCTTCTGTCAACAGGAAAGAATGCAATATCAATTTTCACGCCGTGCTTTACAATATCTGCCATAATGCTTTTGAAATTATCTTCCATAGTTTTTTCTTCTTCAGGCGTATCATCATACCATTTCCACCAGTTTAAATCACCGGCATGAAATAAGTTTAAACCGTCTATATTGACCATAAAACTAACTCCTTCATCAGTAGAACCAAAAATATTCAGTTTTATTTCATTGATTGTAAGTTCGTCTCTTGGTCTTACTATAAATAGATTATCAATTTTATTATAAATTTTTATATCAGAGGATAATATGTAATATGTACTCGGTTTTTTATTTATCCAGGATAAAACATTATAATTAAAATGGTCTTGATGTGAATGAGAGCTGAATATATAAAGAGATTTAGGGCTTGAGAATACATCTTTGAGCAATTTAGAAAAATCAAAATCAGTTTTATCATTTTTGTGATTGAAATAATCAAAAAGCAAAAATGAATTCATTGTTTCTATCAGAAAACAGCTATGGTAAATATATCGAATTATCATAATACCTCCACAAATATATATGAGTTTCTTAATTATAATATAATCCTAAATTATGAGCAATACTATAATTAAATATAACTTAAGACAGTATGCTCATAAATTTTTGTAATTACAAAATAAATGTTTGTAATTATTAAATCCGCATTATATAATGAGAAGTTGAAAAAAATGGAAAGAGGTAAAAAAATCAATGAAAATTGAAAATATAGTTTTAAATAATAACATTCAAAGAGCTTTGGATGATATGGGCTTTGAAGAAAGCACCCAAATCCAGCAAGAGGCAATTCCTTTAATATTGGAAGGGAAAGATGTTGTAGGACAGTCAAATACGGGAACCGGAAAAACAGCAGCTTATGCAATTCCTATTCTTGAAAAAATAGACAAAGAATTGAGAGTGCCCCAGGCATTAATCCTTCTGCCAACGAGAGAGCTGGCTGTCCAGGTTGCCAATGAAGTAAGAAAAATAGGCAAATATATGGAAGGTATCAAAGCTGTAACAGTGTATGGAGGAGCTGATATCAGAGAACAGATAAATAAACTTAAGGGAGGAGCTCAAATAATTGTTGGAACCCCCGGCAGGATTATAGATTTGATTGAAAGACATGTAATAAAACTTAGCGAGCTAAGAATTGCTGTTTTGGACGAAGCTGATGAAATGCTTAAAATGGGATTTAGAGAGGATATAGAGCTTATTTTAAGCAAAATTGACCATCCCGTTCAATCCTTATTGTTTTCCGCAACAATTCCCGATGATATCAGAAAAATAATTAAGAGATTTCTTAATTCCCCTGTTTACGTGAAGGTTTTAAGAGAAGGAATAACAGCCAAGGAAGTTAAACAAAGTTATTTTTTGGTGAAGCATTCCGATAAGGTTGAAGCACTTTCCAGGTTAATTGACACCTATACACCAAAACTTACATTGGTATTTTGCAATACAAAGAAGGCAGTGGATGAGTTATATAACAAGCTTATCGATAAAGGGTATAACTGCGATAAAATTCACGGAGATATAAAACAATCACAAAGATTAGATACTTTAAACAAGTTTAACAATGGGCTTATTGATATACTTATAGCTACAGACGTGGCTGCAAGAGGCCTTGACATAAAAGAAGTAGATCTTGTAATAAACTACGAAGTTCCTTCAAAAGAAGATTATTATGTTCACCGTATAGGCAGGACGGGGAGGGCCGGAAGAGAAGGAGCATCATTTACCTTGGTAAGTGCAAAAGAATTAAGAAAAATAGAGGATATTGAAAAATATACCAAAAAATCAATCCGAAAAAGAGCAATACCCACAGTGGACAGGGTAAATGAAGTTAAACAGGATAAATTTATAAGAGATATAGTAAATGTAATAGAAAGCGGAGATTAAGGGGAAAACAGAGAACTGGCAGAAAAACTTATGGATAAGGGCTATGATGCCGAGACTGTAATTGCAGCTATGATTAAAAAGCTTGTTAAATTTGATTTATCGGAAGAGAGAGATTTAAATGAAGTTATTCCCGAAAGAAAAAAGAGAGGCGGAAAGCTTGAAAATACAGAAAGATTCCATATTAATCTCGGGAAAAAGCAAGGGATTCGACCGGGTGACATATTAGGAGCAGTAGCAGGAGAGTGCGATATTCCCGGCTATGATATCGGAGAAATAGATGTACTGGATAATTTTTCATTCTTTGCTGCTTCAAAGGAGCATAAAAAAAGAATTCTTGATAGAATGAACCGCTCGCAAATAAAAGGAATGGATGTTGTTGTAGAATTATCTAAAGAAAAAAAATCACGATTTGGAAGAGATAAATCATCAGATGACAACTCATCCCGAAAAAGAAAGAAACGAAAATGATTAACTAACCCATCTTTATGCAGTAATAAAAATGTGACTTATATGATGACCTAAGTCACTTTTTATTTTATTTTTCTTCTCATATAATGAATTCATAATAAAAGCGCTTTTAAGAGCAACAAAAAAATAAAAAAATTCTTGTAATAAATATGCATATATGGTATAACAATTAATGGAAAATATTAAAGCTAATGTATTTTTTTGGCGGTGTTTTAATGAATATTATTGTTAAATTTATAACAAAAAGTATTTTAGAAAAAAAGTTCAGGTCTTTTATAATTATTTTCTCAGTTACAATTTCAGCAGCCTTATTTTTTGCTTCAAGTGCTTTGGCAGGTACCATGAGTTCCATGTATGAAGCTCTTATTAGAATGCAGACCGGCAAAGCAGATTTATTGATTTATCCCGGCAGGGAATCACCTTCTTCCACTTTTAAAATATTGCCCAATCAAGTAAAGGGTGCTGATTATATTGTAGGAACTTTTTCGGTTGGCGGAATTTATAAATTGTCAGAGGAAGAATATCAAATTGAAAGAAAAAAGACAGAGCTGCTATATATAAAAGGGTTTAATATAGATGAATTGGAAAAACTTAATCCCATAAATTATGGTCAAAAGGCAACAGGCAGGGAGTTTTCAGACAATCATATTATTTTAAGCGAAATATTTGCAAAAAAATATGATTATAATACGGGAGACAGTATACACATAGAAATCGGCGGTGTTGACAGAGTTTTAACCGTATGGGGTATTTCAAGACCTACAGGTGTATTTCAGCATAATCCGCAGTCAAATTCTATAGCCGCAGTAATGCCTCTAGATACTCTTACTTCTTTATATAATCGGAGAGGTTGGGTTGATACTGCTTATATTGTTGTTGAAGAAGGATATGATATTTTAAATGTAAAAGAAGAAATAAGCACCTTGTATAGCAGATATGTTGTAGAGGAGCCTTTTACAGCGGAAGTTTTGAATGAGTATCTGCAATTTTTAGTTGTACCTTTGTATTTAATGACCATTATGGTGTTATTTATCAGTGTTTTTATTATTTATTCCACATTTAAGGTAATAACAACAGAAAGGCTTCCTGTCATAGGTACTTTTCGAAGCATTGGTGCTACAAGAAAAATGACGGATATTATACTCATAGGCGAAAGCTTATTGTATGGAATTGTGGGGGGAATATTAGGAGTATTAACAGGAATGGGAGTTTTATATCTTATTGCCCGAATAATGGCTTCAGACCCTTATAACGGACAGTTGGATGTATCGATTAAATTTGGCTTAGTCCATATGCTGACGACCTTTATTTTAGCCCTTATGGTTGCAACTGTCAGTTCTTGGATTCCAATAAGTAGGGCTTCAAAAATACCAATAAAAGAATTGGTATTGAATTTGATTGATAGAGAAATAATCAAAAAAAACAAAAAGGTCATTATATTGACTGTTATGTTTGCGATATCGATAATTTTATCTTTCATAACACAAAATATAGCATCAATGATATTCAATCTTTTGTCTTTATTGATAATATTTGCTCTTGTAATAATCTATATTCCTTTTATTACATCATTTTTATTAAAGTTTTTTCAGCAAGTCTATGGAGCTGTATTTGGAAATGAAGGAATTCTTGCGGTTAAAAATTTAAAGGATAACAAAAATATATATAATAATATATCATTGCTGGCAATTGGAATTTCGGTTATTCTCATGATTAATATAATCAGTTACAGCGTAGGTATAGAAGTGTTAAATGCTTATAAGGACTGGAAGTTTGATATAATGCTTTCCTTAAACGGCGATAGAAATACGGAACAGGTACTTAGAAGTATTGACGGAGTGGAAGGAACTTACGGAGCCTTTGAAAGTTTTCAAGGAATAAAAGTTGTGGATACCGATTACAGCATTGGATATATGCAGGGTATTGATATCATCAAGTACAGGGATTATGCAGCTTTTCGTTCGGAGGGCAATGAAGATGTTGACGAGCTGTTCAAAAAGCTTGATGACGGCAGAAATATAATGGTTACTCTTATGATGAAAGACAGCCTGGGATTAAAAATAGGCGACAAACTTACATTAGATATGAATTCCGGCGAAAAAACCTATAATATAATCGGTTTTTACGATTCAATAATGCAAAACGGGAGTAATGCAATTATATCTCAGAAATATTTTAAAACAGATATGGAGCAGCCATATTATAACAGATTTTTTGTAAAAACATCTAAGGAGCCGGAGTTAGTCCTATCAGAAATCAAGGAAAAGTTTATGAGACAGGGCGTATGGGGTAATTCAATTTCAAACATGGAAAAAACAAATTATGAGCAAAATAGTCAATTCATGATTATCCTTCAGGCATTTTCTCTTTTAGCTATGCTCATAGGTATCTTCGGGGTCTTTAACAATTATATGATTAGTTTTTTAGAGCGCAGACGTTATATTGCAATTAAGCGTTCCATAGGACTGAGCAAAAAGCAAACATTGAAAATGATATTTGTGGAGGCTTTGACAGGCGGATGTATTGGTGCAACAGTTGGAATTATAGGTGCAATGTTCATGCTTTGGATAGTACCTGAATTGATGCAGACAATAGGTGTTCCCTTAGCCATACATTATAAGTCAGATTTATTTGCAGCCTCATTATTTACAGGAATTATAATCTCTGTTATTGCTTCTGTAAGTCCTGCATTAAAAACAACTAAGTTAGACATTATCGAATCAATTAAATATGAATAGGGGATAGTTATGGAGAAAATTATTGAGGTTGAAAATTTAAATAAAACGTATATGTTAGGAAATGTACCCGTAGAAATTTTGCAGGAAATAAACTTTACAATAAACAGGGGAGAGTTTATAACAATAATGGGTCCTTCAGGTTCAGGTAAAAGCACATTGCTATACTTGTTGGGAGGATTGGATAAACCTACATCAGGGAAAATACTTATAAATAATAAGGATATTTCCGCATTGAGTGATGAGGAGCAAAGTACATTAAGACGAAGAATAATCGGATTCGTATTTCAATTTTACAATTTAGTTCCTAACCTGACTGTAGAAGATAATGTTATGCTCCCGGTATTATTGGACGGGAAGAAGATTAAGGATTACCGGGAAAAATTGGATGAAATACTTGAAACAGTAGGATTGTCAGACAGAATAAATCATACTCCTAGAGAGTTATCCGGAGGACAGCAGCAGCGTGTTGCAATAGCTCGTGCATTAATTAATGAGCCGGATATTATATTAGCCGATGAGCCTACTGGAAATTTAGACAGTAAATCATCGGAAGAAGTTATGAAACTGTTACAAAGAATAAATAAAGTGAAAGGAAAAACCATATTACAGGTAAGTCATTCGCTGGAAACGGCTAAATATAGTGATAGAATCATTAATGTAAGGGATGGAAAGGTGTGGTGCAATGAGAATTAAAGCAATATTGATGCTTCTTGTTATAATAATAAGTGTTGCCGGCTGCAAAGCTGAAGACCCGCAGACAACTGTTGAGGAAATAGATTTATCCCAAGAAAAAAAATCAATTGAAGCCTTTGGAGTAGTTAAACCGGAGGAATTCATGGATATTATAATTGATTTTAATTCCGTGGTTAAGGAAGTTTCTGTAAATGAAGGACAGTATCTGAAATTGAACGAACCAATACTCTTATTGGATTTGTCACAATATGAAGCAGATATATCAGACACTGTAAGCGAATTAAATATTGCTGAATTGGAATATCAACAAATCAGTATGGGATTTGAAGATTTAAGCGCTGAAGTTAACAAGCTTAAAAATAATATAAAATATACCGAAGGCTTGCATCAAAATACAATAAAAGAACTTGACATAAATAAAAAGCTCTTTGAAGAAGGAGTAATTTCTGAGGAAAAATATAATCAATCAAAGTTAAAAGCTGAAGAAGCAGAAAATAATTTAGAGAACCTCAAGTTTGAGTTGAGCAATGCAGAAGATGCAATTTATAAAAAAACTCAATCAGAAAAGGCAAAATATGCTGTTCAATCGGAATATATAGCTCAAATTAAAAACAGATTAAATATTTTACAAAATAAATTAAATAAACCGTATATTGCAGGAAATCAAATTGTTTCCATGTATGATAATGCAGTAGTATACGATATACAATATCAACCGGGACATATAACCGATGTTTCAAAAAAGGCTTTTTCAATAGCAAATCTTGACAGCTTAACAATTGAGGCGGAAGTTGTTGAAGAGTTTATTAAAGATGTACGGGAAGGCTTAAAGGTAAAAATAGTTCCGGCTGCGGACAGGACTATAGAATGTGAGGGTCGTGTTATCTATGTTTCTGATATTGCTTACAGCAAAAATGGCGGGACAGTAGTGCCAATTAAAATATCATTAGATAATAATGATTCATTTCTGAAGCCTAATTACAATGTAGATGTCTATATTGAAGTACAGTGAGGATATTTTAAAGATTAAAAAATATAAATTTACTGTTGACAAAAAAATTTACCGGTAATATAATGGTCAAAATGAACTGTGATGGATCGAGTAGAACAGACACAGCTTAACAGAGAGGGAATGTTGGTGGAAGTTTCCCATGTATGACTGTTTGAAAACTAATCCGGAGTTAAGACAGAAAGTCAAATGGCGTAATGTCTTGGTATGGATGCCTTAAATCCTTTGAGAAGCAACTAAGGTGGAACCACGGTATCTCGTCCTTAAACTATGTTTAGGAACGAGATTTTATTTTATTAACGACTGTCATCCTGACGGGTTATTAATAGCAATTACACTAATTTCTAAGAGGAGGAATAGTTATGATTAAGATTAAATTTCCTGACAAAAGCGTCAGAGAATATGAAAAAGGAATTAAAGCTTTGGATGTTGCCAAAAGTATCAGTGAAGGATTGGCAAGGAATGTGGTGGGAGCCGTATATAATGGAGAAACAATCGGACTTCAAACCGCATTAAACGAAGATGGAAATATTAAATTTCTGAAATTTGAGGACAAGGAAGGAAAAGATATTTTCTGGCATACTTCATCTCATATTATGGCTCATGCCATTAAAAGACTGTGGCCGGAGGCAAAGCTTGCCATAGGACCTGCAATTGAAAACGGGTTTTATTATGATATTGATTTAGAACACCGATTTGTGCAGGAAGACTTTGAAAAAATCGAAGCTGAAATGAAGAAAATTGTAAAAGCCGGCTATGAATTAGAACGTTTTGAACTTCCCAGAGAAGAAGCAATTAAGTTTATGGAAGAAGCAAAAGAAGATTACAAAGTCGAGTTAATTAACGACTTGCCTGAAGATGCGGTAATATCATTTTACAAGCATGGTGATTTTGTTGATTTGTGTGCAGGACCTCATCTTGAAAGCACAAAAAAACCAAAGGCTTTTAAACTTCTCAGCATTGCAGGAGCATACTGGAGAGGAAATGAAAACAATAAGATGCTCCAGCGTATATACGGTATTTCATTTGAAAAGGCAAAAGACTTGGAAGATTATTTGAAAATGTTGGAAGAGGCAAAAAGACGTGACCACAGAAAACTTGGAAAAGAATTGAATTTATTCATGATGTCCGAAGAAGGTCCCGGATTTCCTTTCTTCCTACCAAAAGGCGTTGTAGTAAAAAATGAACTTATGAAATATTGGAGAAAACTTCATAAAAAAGCAGGTTATGTTGAAATAGAAACACCTTTAATTCTAAATCAGCATTTATGGGAAGTATCCGGACATTGGTACAATTATAGAGAAAACATGTATATTACTTCAATAGATGAGCAAGACTTTGCCATTAAGCCTATGAACTGCCCGGGTGGAATCTTAGCATATAAGAATTCCATGCACTCATATAAAGATTTCCCCATGAGAGTTGCAGAAGCAGGAAGAGTTCACAGACATGAATTATCGGGTGCTTTGCACGGCTTGATGCGTGTAAGAGCATTTACACAGGATGATGCTCATTTATATATACTTCCTGAGCAAATTAAGGATGAAATTAAAGGCGTAATAAAGTTAATCGATGAAATTTATAAGCAATTTGGTTTCTCATATAAATTGGAGCTTTCAACAAGACCGGAAAAGTTTTTGGGAGAAATCAAGGACTGGGATTTAGCGGAAGCATCTCTAAAAGCAGCATTGGATGAGTTGAATTTAGATTATGTTATAAATGAAGGTGATGGAGCTTTCTACGGACCAAAAATTGACTTCCACTTAACAGACTGCATAGGAAGAACCTGGCAGTGCGGAACAATTCAACTGGATTACCAGCTTCCTCAGCGCTTTGAAATGGAATATGTGGGAGCAGACGGGCTTAAGCACAGACCGATAATGATTCACAGAACCGCATTTGGAAGTATTGAAAGATTCTTCGGAATTCTTATTGAGCAATATGCAGGAGCATTCCCGACATGGCTTGCACCGGTGCAGGTAAAAATACTGCCTATTTCGGATAAGTTTATGGACTATGCAAAAAAGGTTGAAAGAGAACTTGATGATCTTGATATAAGGGTTGAATTAGACTCAAGGGCAGAAAAGATAGGATATAAAATCAGAGAAGCTCAGATGGAAAAAATTCCGTACATGTTGATAGTAGGGGAAAAAGAAGCTGAAAGCGACACCGTTTCCGTAAGAGAAAGACAACAAGGAGATATTGGAAGCATGAGTGTTGATGAAATAAGCAGCATTATTTTAAAAAAGATTCAGAATAGGGAAAATGACTCCCCACAACTGGTTTGATTGAAAAATGAGGCATGCAATCTGCAGCCTCTTTTTTAATAATAAAAAAGATATTGAATTTTACCAATATTTTATATATTATGTAGATAATTAAAATTATGGAGGTATGCAGCATGGGAACAGTATACTCGGATGCTCAATATCATATAAATTTGAAAGAAGGAGACGTGGGCAGGTATGTATTATTGCCCGGAGATCCCAAAAGATGCGGTAAAATTGCTAAATACTTTGATAATCCCGTGTTAGTAGCTGACAAAAGAGAATATGTTACATATACAGGCTACCTTGATGGAGTAAAGGTAAGTGTGACATCAACAGGAATCGGAGGACCTTCTGCTGCAATTGCAATGGAAGAACTGGCAAACATAGGAGCGGATACATTTATAAGAGTTGGTACCAGTGGAGGCATAAATATTGATGTTACCGGCGGCGACTTGGTAATAGCCACAGGAGCAATCCGTATGGAAGGTACAAGCAGAGAATATGCCCCCATAGAATTTCCGGCAGTTGCTGATTATGGAATTGTTAATGCATTGGTAAAAGCAGCAGAAAATTTAAATAAAAAATATCATGTAGGTGTTGTACATTGCAAGGATTCTTTTTACGGACAGCATGCACCGGAGTCAAAACCTGTAAGCTATGAGTTGACAAATAAATGGGGAGCATGGCTGAAAATGGGGGCCTTGGCATCTGAGATGGAATCAGCGGCATTGTTTACGGTTGCAGCTTACAGAAAGGTTAGGGCAGGCTCTGTATTTCTTGTAGTGGCAAACCAAGAAAGAAGACGTCTGGGTCTTGATGACCCGCAGGAGCACGATACTGAGGGAGCTATTGTTACTGCAATTGAAGCGCTGCGAATTTTAATAAAAGAGGAAAAATAATACCGGATTTATTGAATTTTATTGGTAGCTTTAGCAGCCGGTTTTGTTGACATTGCAAACAAATCATGATATCATAAATTATAACGAATTTTAGCGGCTCAAACCGCAAAAAAGTCGCATCTATGCGACTTTATTTATGCGACAAGGAGCAACAATGGAAACAACAAAAAAATCTACTAATTATAGCTTTGCCTTGGACTTGGTAGAAGACGGCAAGGATATTCATATAAAAGAAATTAAAAAAAATCAGCTTCCCCCGAATGTGACTTCCAAAATGCTTTATAAAGACATTGTAAAGATAGCATGGCCATCTGTTGTTGAGCTTACCTTAACTCAGCTTGCATCAATGGTAGACTTGATGATGGTTGGAGGTTTGGGAGCCTGGGCACTTACTTCCGTCGGTCTTACAATTCAGCCTAAATTTCTTCTCATGACAACTTTCATGGCCTTGAATGTCGGCGCAACTGCAATGGTGGCAAGATACAAAGGAGCAGGAGATTGTAAAAGAGCAAACTTAATTCTTAGGCAAGCCCTGATGATTACTTTTATACTTTCTTTGATTTCTTCTTTGTTAGGTTATATTTTTGCGGAAGAATTTATCCTTTTCATGGGTGCAGCCGAAGAAAAAACATTGGCAGGCGGTACAGTATATTTTAAAATTCAAATGGTTGGCTTTGCATTCATGGCATTGACCACAACAATCACGGCAACATTAAGAGGTGTCGGAAACTCAAGAACAGCATTGACATATAATCTTATAGCTAATGTTGTAAATGTAGTTTTAAATTACCTTTTAATTGAAGGGAATTTTGGTTTTCCGCGCATGGAAGTTGCGGGTGCTTCTTTAGCAACTATTATCGGACAACTTGTTGCATTTGTTTTTGCATTAATTTATATTATGAAGGGCGACCAGTATTTGCACCTTCGCTTTACAGATGGGTTTAGGCCTGATTCTCGTTCCCTCAAGCAAATAATAACAATAGGTACTCCGGCAATGTTTGAACAGCTGTTGATGCGTGCCGGAGTCATAATATACGTAAGAGCAATTGCGGGTCTTGGTACTGTTGCATATGCAGTCCATCAAATATGTATGAGCATTCAGGCATTATCATTTATGAACGGTCAGGGTTTTGCCGTGTCA
>Ga0116182_1003657_pt1 | contig 14142 bp, 13 predicted proteins | sample AD_UKC077_MetaG_FD_89805 | JGI IMG/M metagenome (GOLD analysis project Ga0116182, IMG submission 89805) | Active sludge microbial communities of municipal wastewater-treating anaerobic digesters from USA - AD_UKC077_MetaG | ecosystem: Engineered > Bioreactor > Anaerobic > Digestate | place: USA...
CTTTTGATTGTCTTCTGAGTTATAATGATAAAAAAAGCAAATTTTAAGTTGCTTTTTAATGGAATAACACCTAACCGTTCGTTAGGGAATCAAATGGAGGAACGAAATATGAAACATCGACGAATAGCTATTGCGTTGTTGCTTCTCATCGCGGTGATTGGAACGTTGACCGCTGGCGGAGTCGGCGAAGCGTCTTTCCCAGATCCGGAAAAAAACATCACCATCGTCGTACCACACGCAGCCGGTGGCGGTTCGGACCTGATCTATAGGGCACTCGCCCAAGAGATGGAAAATGTCGGGAATATTAATTTCCTTGTTACCAACATAACCGGTGCAGGCAGTGCCAACGGAACGAATGAGGTTTTGAACAATGAAGCCGACGGCTATATGCTCTTGGGAGCGGGAACGCACACCACTGCAGCAACGATGCAGGGTTTGACTCAGGGATACCTTGAGTTGGACTACATCGCGGCACTCAACTGGGATCCGTTCATTCTGGCGGTGCGAAACGACAAACCTTGGAAAACCTTCAGTGAGTTGATCAAAGATGCCCAAAGCCGCCCCGGAGTGATCAGCCTTGGAAACGCCGGAATGGGCGGTGCCACCGGAGTGGCTTCGGTTGGAATGAACATCGCGTTCGACAGAAGCTTCAACGTGACTCCGTTCAATGGCGGTGCCGATCTGATCGCCAGCGTCCTTGGGGGACACTGTGATGTGGGTATCTTCAGCCAGTCGGAGGTTGTCGCAAACTTGACCTCTTTCCGTCCCTTGGTAATCTTGACGGAAGCACGCTCCACCCTTCCGGCTTTAGCTTCGGTTCCCACGTTTGCCGAAGCAGGCTATCCGGGAATAACACTTCCCGGCGGATCGTTCCGCTCTTTGATGGTCAAAAAGGGAACTCCCGCCGAAGCGAAGCAGTGGCTTGCCGATACGGCGGAAAAAGCGTTCAACACCCCCGGATTCCAAAAATTCATGAAGGACAACGGTCTGATCCCCTCCTTCTTCAAACTTGATGAATTTGCCAAGTACGACCAGACTACTATCAAGGACTACGAAGCTATTCTGAAGGATGCTGGTCTCTACAAGATGTAATTAAGGTGGTAAGAAGATGTCATTGCTGAAAGATCGAAAACCCCTGCCGTTAGCGTTTATGCTTCTCTCGGTATTGTATTTCATCTATGTGGTGAGCCTCGGCTCATCCAGGATGATCGGTGATGAAATTGGCGGAGATCCGGGTGGGATGCTCCTGCCTCTGGTTTTATCAATCTTCATGTTCATCGCTTCCACGATCCTGTTTATCACGGATCGGGCCGATGATTCATATCGAAGCGGAGGGGTCCAGAAGTCTCAGCGTGGCCTCTTTGTCCTGACGATTGTTGTTTCGATTCTCTACGTGGCGCTCATGCGCCACGTAGGGTTTATTACTACGACAAATACCTTGCTCATTACGCTGACTTTTGCATATATGCGCGAAGGCGTAAAACGTGAAGACCTTGCATTGTGGGGCGGCGGCGTTGTCGGCTCCCTCGTTCTCCTGATTGCAATCTATACAATCGGCCGGCGAGTGACCCGCTATCTTCTGCTCGCTTCCCGACAAGGCGTCATTCCAAAGTTTCTCGGTTCCAACGGCATGACGTTTGGTATTACCCTTGTTTTGGTAGGAATTCTTTTTGCCCTCGTATATTTTGCGGGGAAAAAACTCTTTTCACGTTATGACGCAGCTGCTCCGATTCATGCCCTTTTCCAAGCAGGATTCATTGCTATGGTCAGTACGGAGCTGTTATATCTTATTTTCCGCCAACTTTTCCTCGTTGAATTGGTTCGCGGCTTGATCTCATGGTAGGAGGGAATACACGATGGAAAATGCTTTTCTTGCAGGCTTGGCCCAAATCGCAAATCTCTCCACGCTCTTGTGGATGTCGATAGGGTCGGTGGTCGGTATCATCCTCGGTGCCTTGCCGGGACTGACTGCCACGATGGGTGTCGCATTGATGATGCCGATCAGTTTCCAGTTGCCGACCGCAACGGGAATCGGTTTGCTGCTCGCCGTGTATTGCGGGGCGGTATCCGGTGCTTCCATCCCGGCGATTCTGCTTGGAATCCCCGGAAACCCGAATGCGATCGCAACGGTTGAAGACGGACTGTAGATGACAAAAAAAGGAAAGGCAGGCCAAGCGCTCGGCGGAGCGGTCGTCGCTTCCTTCATCGGTGGAATCGGCAGTCTGATAGCCCTCGTGCTCTTCAGCCCTCTCATCGCACAGCTTACCCTTGCTTTCGGTCCGGCTGAAAAAACCACTCTCGCCCTTGTCGGTTTGGTCATCATCGCATCCGTTTCGGGTAAAAACATCTGGAAAGGGTTGCTCATGGGAGCATTCGGAATGGGTTTGGCGTTTTTAGGTACCGATCCGTTCAGCGCTCAAGTCAGGATACCGTTTTCAAGCTTGCTTGCCCGAACCCCTTTGGCCAACGGATTGGATTTGACCTCTACCCTGATCGGACTCTTTGGAATTTCCCAAGTGTTCTATGAACTGCGAAAACGCTTTGAACCACCACAACCCGTACCAGCGATTGAAATCAAGGATATCTTCCCTCTTTTCAAAAAACTGGTATCGATGTGGAAGATTATTTTAAGCAGTCTTGGAATTGGAACACTTATCGGAGCAATTCCCGGAACGGGAGCTTCGATCGCAGTCTTCATGGCTCATAACTCGGCAAAAAACATCACCGAAAGTTCCAACGGCAAACTGGATCTGGTCGGAACTGGCTCGCTCGAGGGAGTGTTCGCTCCTGAAGTTGCGAACAACGCCGTTACCGGCGGTGCCCTCATTCCTGCCCTTGCGCTGGGAATCCCCGGTGATGCGGCAACCGCCGTACTCATCGGTGCATTGATGATTAAAGGCGTAACGCCAGGGTTTCACCTCTTCGCCACCAATATGTCTTTGGTCTATGCGATCTTCCTGACGATGCTCGTGGCGAATATCTTCATGGCTCTCTTCCAGCTTCTCGGAGTCCGACTCTATCCAAAAATCTTAGGCGTCCCCGAACAGCTTCTGCTGCCGCAGATTCTTGTCCTTTCATTCATCGGCGCATATGCGATCGCCGGCCAGGCGACGACCGTCGGAATCTACAATCTGGGAATTTCGCTCGTGATGGGACTGATCGGATACGCTCTGAAACGAGACGATTACCCGATCGCTCCGATCGTTCTCGGACTCATCCTCGGAGGAATGTTTGAGGAGAACTTCCGTCGTGCCGTCAAGCTCGCCGGCGGTAATTATCTGGTGTTCTTCACAAAACCGATCTGCCTTCTGTTCATCGGCCTTTCAATCCTCTCCGTTGTTCTGCCGATTCTTTCCCGTCGGAAAAAGGCCAGACAATGAACGTATACCTTTTAGGATACACGGGTTCGATGCAACGCCGGGGGGTGTCCAACACCTCCCTGGCGATTACCGCCAAGGGACAAACCCTCCTCGTCGATCTCTCCGGATCTCCCATTCAAGCGCTCAAAGAAGCCGATATTCATCCTGCGACAATCACCGGAGTCTTGCTCACCCACATCCATATCGACCATATCTATGCTCTGCCCTCGCTCCTTCACCAGCTCTGGCTCGGCGGCCGAACCGAGCCGTTGGTTCTCATCGGTAATGGTCCGACGGTGGCGTTTGCAAAAAAGCTCGTCGACCTTTTCGAGCTCGAACGGAAAAAAGGGTTCTTCTCGCTCGTCTGGCATGAGATTGAAGAGGGGGTTCTTACGATCGGCCAGCTCTCCCTACGCCTCTTTCCCGTCATCCACGGAGTACCGACATTGGGTCTATCCGTTCAGCATGACGACAGACACTTGGTATACCTTTCCGATACCGCATATACCAAGACATGGCCTTCATTCTTGCAAGGCGCTGATATCCTGATTCACGAAGTGGGAGGACTGAGCAAGGAAGAAGAGACACTCATCAAAAAAGGGCACTCTTCCGCCCGTCAGGCCGCCCGATGCGCCCTCGACTTGAAGGCGAAGCGCCTGATTCTTGTCCATCTTCCCGAAGATCCAAAGGAGGATGAACTTCTTTTGAAAGAAGCTCAAGCGCTTTTCGCATTAAGCGAGCTGCCTCAGCTCAATGTACCGTATTGAGTCATCAGGTCGGTTACCGCCTGAACTTTCCGCTCATCGGTATGTTGGATGAGATACTCCTCCTGTCTTAAAACTCCTCCCATATGGATATGGTCTTTCCGATAGCTCATCTTTGAAGGCTGGGAAGCATGGAGATTCATATGATATTCTTCAGCACGAACCATCTTCAATACCCGTTCAATGTTGTGTGCTTTGATTCCCCCGCCGGGCATGATGGTGATCCTGTTCCCATAACGCTCCAACAACTGATTAAGCAGCTCGCTTCCTTCAAACACCGATGGCTCTCCTCCGCTGGTGAGCACTCGCTCCGCTCCCAGCTCGATCAGATCCTCGATCGCTTCAAAGGGATCGACGCTCATGTCGAACGCCCGGTGAAACGTGACCGGAAGCGGTCGGGCGATGGAGATCAGTTCCCCGCTCCGCTTCTTGTCGATCCTCCCTTCAGGGGTGAGAATCCCGAAGACAATCGCATTCGCTCCCGCTTCCTTGAAGAGACGGACATCCTCCTTCATCGCTTCGAACTCCAAGTCGGAGTAGCAGAAATCTCCGCCGCGGGGACGGATCATCACGTTGATCGGAATCGTGGTCTTCGCTTTGGCGACCTTGAACATCCCCAATGTCGGAGTGAGCCCGCCTTCAAAGAGATCGGAGCAGAACTCCACCCGGTCCGCTCCGCCAGCCTCCGCCGCGATGATCGATTCGATGGAATCTAGGCAAATTTCGATAATCTTCATCGTATTTCCTTCTCCTGTGTCAATCCATTGCATGAGCATCTTCTTCTTGTTATCGTACAGTATGGCTAAATTCGTTCCATACAAAAACTACTTCTACAATCGTCTTCACGGAATGTCTTCGCTCGTGGTCACCGCGGTGGGGACCGAACAAAGTCCGCCGGGCTTTGTTCACGGTCCGGAAGTAAGAACCTTTCATACTCTCCATTTCTGCCTCAAAGGGTCGGGAGTGCTGAGGATGAATACCTTGGAACACGATGTGGGAGTCGGTGATCTCATGTTGATCTACCCCAAAATAAAGGTATATCCCAAAGCGGATCGTCAGAATCCCTGGGAGCTTATCTGGGTCGGGTTCAACGGAGCGGATGCCCGTCTGCTTACCAGCGCGATCGGCCTTTCTCCCACCTCTCCGGTCGTTCACACGAATACTCTTGATCGCCAGCGCATCAAACAGGCTTTCGATGCAGTCTATAACGCCCGAGGCGATCGCCCCAGTCAGATCGTGGCGATGACCGGTGCTCTGTACGCCCTGCTCTCGCTTCTGATGGAACTCAGCGGCACGCCCTTTCCCTACACCTCGGGTCAGGAATATATCGACCCGGCGTGCGACTTCATCGCGCTCAACTACAATCGATCGATAACCGTTGAAGATATCGCCCGGCATGTCGGGGTCAGTCGCTCCTGTCTCTATCGGGCGTTCATCAACAACCTCTCCCAATCACCGCAAGAATATCTGACCTCCTACCGGGTAAAAGTCTCGTGCAGCCTCCTGGAACAAAGCAATCTCCCACTGAAGGAGATTGCGTATCGTTGTGGTTTTTCCAGCTCGCTGTACTACTCGAGGGTGTTCAAATCCGTGATGGGAGTTCCCCCTTCCGAGTATCAGATGCGCTGCAATCCCGAATAAAAGCCCATCGGTTACCGGGCAAGCAGTTTTGCCGCCGACTCCTTGTCGACGTACAGGCTCCAATCGGGGTGCGTCTTCAGAAGCGTAGCCGGAACCATCGGATCGACTTTCGATGTAATCGTGTTGTAGACCGCTTCCGCTTTCACCGCATAGGGAACTGCCGAAACGATGTGCTTGCACGCCATGATCTGCTTTGGACTCATCGTGATCGCCGTCTTGGGGACATCATTGAGCGTTGCGAACCACCCTTCGCCCACTTGCTGCTGCTTACAACGATCGTCCAATTCGACGACCATGTATGGCTCGGTGGTATCGAAATTCGCCGGAGGATCGTTGAACGCGATATGTCCGTTTTCACCGATTCCGATTACTCCGACATCGACCGGCTTTTCCTTGATACGTGCGGAAAGCTTCGCGATCTTCCCTTTGATATCGCCTTCCCCGTCGACATAGTGGGCGGCTTTCAGGTTGATCTTGGAAACAAAGCGTTCTTTCAAATACTTGCGGAAGCTTGCAGGGTGGCTTTCCGGCAATCCCACGTATTCGTCAAGGTGAAACATCTCCACCTTCGACCAATCGACGTCGGAATGAAGCAACGCTTCCAAAGTATCGAACTGGCTGGCGCCGGTGGAAAGAATGATCCTGGCTCCACCTTTTTCTTTAATCGCCGCCTGCAACAAATCGACAATCCTCTTGGCTGCTTTTTTCCCCAGCTCTTGCGGGGTATCGGCGATGGTGATGGTAATACTCATGGCAACTCCTCCTAATCTGTCAATGTGTGGGTATTCTCTCCACTCACAAATACACGTTGAATTGAAATATCCTCATCAAAAATAATCAGATCCGCTTGCTTTCCTACAGCGATCGATCCCCTGGTGGAATCGAGTCCCACGAACCGCGCCGGAAGCAGGCTTGAAGCCTTTACCGCTTTCGGCAAACTCAGACCGACATGGCTCATGAGCGTTCGAACCATTCGATCCGTAGTGCACACACTGCCAGCGAACACGGTCTTATCGGGCATCTTTGCGATTCCGTCTTCGACAATCACATCGGTTCCCCCTACGAGCGGACCTAGGATCGACGGCCCTTCCGGCAAGCCGGCAGCCCGCATGCTGTCGGTGGTGGCGCAAATGCTGTCGGCATCCTTGCACTTGTAGATGAGCTGAAGCAGCTCCGGGGGCAAGTGAAGGCCGTCGGCGATGATCTCCAGCTTCAGATCGTCGATCAGATAACCGCTTTCAATCACTCCCAACACTCTGAAGCCGCCTATCCGGATGATCGTGGACATCCCCGAATAGAAGTGGGTCAACAGCTCGACCCCATGATCGACCGCTTTGCGCATTTGTTCGTAATTGGCGCACGTATGTGCGGCGGAAAGATAGATCCCCTCTTTTTTGAGCACATCGGCCATCTCATAGGCGCCCGGCAGTTCGGGAGCGAATGACCAGCGCCGGATCAATCCCTCGCCGGCTTCCAGAATCGGCATATAGTGTCGGGGATCCGGCACTCTGAGGTGACGCTCCTCCATCGCCCCTTTTTCCTTGTGGCAGAAATAAGGCCCTTCCAGATGAAGACCCGGCAAGTGCGGCATCCCCTTCGATACGGCTTTCGCCTCCTTAAAATCTTTGAAGGATTGAAAAAGGTGTTCATCGGTGGAAGAAAGCGTGGTCGGCAAAATGGTGGTCGCGCCAAACTTCATATGCGCTTTGGCGGCCTGAATGAACGCTTCGACACTTCCATCCATATAATCGTATCCGCCGGACCCATGGGTATGGATATCGACAAAACCCGGACTCAGATAGAAGCCTTTGCAGTCAACCACCTTCCCATCAAACGAAGGAGCAGGCATCGGTCCGAATGCCTTGATAATACCATCTTCTTCAAGAAGATACCCATTTTGAATAAGCGAGTCCTCAAGGACCAAGGCTGCATTGATAAATAGGTGCACTCACCCCTCCTCATTCCTACGTAAACGGTACCATGCCCTCTATCCAATCAACCATACAGCTTTGTTGCAGGTGCATATCATTTTGTTGCATCTACACATACTCGGCTTCCCCTCGCTCCACATAACGATCAGTAACCGCTAAAATCAATCCAACCGCCTCATCAAGCCCTTCTTTCGTTGACGAAGCAACCTCCCAGCGAGCGATCCCCTCTTCGCTTCGGCTGATTCGCTGGGCGACCTGGAGCCAGGATCCTTCCAGATCGGAGGTTTCATCGATTTTCAAAGGAAGCCCTTTGCGCATCAACGTCGCATCCAGAGAAGACCCATCTTCCATCTCCTTGAACACCGTCAACCCCCGGTTGGCGAAGATTCCTTCAACCTCACTCACTACAGGTTCAATATGCTTGTCATCAAAGAAGTGGCATGGCCATTCCCTCCGCCTATAGATCGAATCCTGCAGTTCCATCGCACGTTCATATTTCTCGGGATAATGACTGTACATTCGGGCTGTCAGGAGGGCAAAGAACAACGTATTTTCCGTAGAGGCGAACCCTTTGGAAAGATCGTTCAGATCATAGGGAAAGTTCATGTAGTAATGAGCGGATTCTTCACTTGCGAGCACGTATTGATCATCGAGATTTTTTCTAAGCGCTTCTTTGATGAAAGAGTGTCCGTTGCGGATGATGTGAACACCCATCCCCGCTTTTGCCTGAAGCACGACGGAAAGCGGATTGGATTTCACATCGTAAAACATCTGTGGGTTGAACGAAGCGGAACCCCAATACCCTTGAGCGTGAACCGATTTGAAATAGGAGCGGACTTCGGGAATGAGGATGGACAGATTGAATGAGGGGGGCACCTGCTCCCCATGGCAATCCATCAGATCCATTCGGTCACCATCGCCGTCGAAAGCGAACCCGAACGCCCAATCCCCTCGCTTCATCAGCTCGGTCGTCGGTCTCAGCGACTCGTAGGCGATCGGATTGGGTTCCCCGGCAGGAAACGTGCCATCGGGAACAAGGTTCCGAACGGTAAGATCCGCCCCGCTTCGGATCAAGGCTTCGGCAACTTCCGTTCCGGCAGCTCCACAGAGGAAATCAACCATGATCGGCACCCCTTTCAAGGAGGTATCATCAACGCCGGCAAGGGACCGGGAGTATTCGATGAATCGATCGAGGTATCGCCTGATATGCACTCGCCCCCGTGTTTTCGCCGAGGGCTTGTTGGAGCCGGCAACGTAGAAATCCCGAATCACGGTGATTCCTCCTTTCGGTCCGGCACCGAGAGCCAACGCTTGCAACGGCGGAGCGATAAGTTTCAACCCGATATATTCACCGGGATTGTGACTGGCGGTGAACATAATCCCCCCGGCAGATGGGTGTTGCATGCAACTGAAGTAGAATTGACACGTCGAGCTTTGGAGGGGGTTCACGATCACATCCAACCCGAACGCCGGGAAAATCTCTATCGCCTCCTCCATCAGCTGAGGAGCCGCCAAGCGGGCGTCACGACCGAGGACGATGCTGTCAACCGAAAGAATCTCGCGATAATAGCGAGCGATCGCTTCAAGAAGGCGAATGGATAATTCTTTGGGTAAAAACTCGCTTTTGGTCCGGATATCGTATGCCTTGAACATACTCGTATTCAGCGCGATTCGCTCTTTTTCATTCAATCGTAGATAGCTCATCGATCTTCTCCTCTTCTTCAGTCATATACATCACTGTTCTCAGAATATGAAACGGGTCTTTTACCGGTTGACCCGATCGGTTTCAAATTTGTATCCCTTCATTTCCCGGCTTGGCGGGGAATGTCTTAAAGGCGTACCTCACCAAGCGGCGATGCCACGTCAAAAACGCCTGATCCCAAAACGAAAGCAGTCGAGTCGGCAAATGTTCTTGATACATCACCTAACCCATCTTGAATGCTGAAGCAATCGACTTCCCTTGTTTCCGGTTCATTGCGTACACGATCACAAAGACGACGATGAGAAGAACCACCGACAACGCACTCGCCTCGCCAAGTTTTCCATCCGCGACCGCGCCATAGATCTGAATCGGCACGGTTCTCGTTTTCGAGCTGTACAGAAGAATCGTCGTGCTCAATTCCTGAAGCAATGTCGTCAACGTCAAAATCGATCCGCTGATGATCGCAGGCATGATCAGTGGCACACTGACCCGACGGAACGTATAGAACCAGTTCGCCCCGGCGATCGTCGACGCTTCTTCAAGCGAAGGGTTGAGCTGAGAGAGACTCGCCGCGACGCTTCGATATACGTACGGGGTTCGCCTGACCATGTAGGAGATGACGATGATCGTATACGTGCCCGTCAACTTGATGATGCTGTTGCCGCTGAACGCCGACAGAAGCGCGACCGATACAACGGTTCCGGGGAGGATGAACGGCATCATGATCGACATGTCCAGCAAGGCGGCCCCTTTCGGCTTCTTCCGCTCCGTGATATAGGCGACGAGCGAACCGAGCAACGCAGCCAAAACCGTCGCCATGATGGAAAGATAGAAGGTGTTGAACAACTCTTTATGCGAATGTGCCGGGATCCGGGTGTAGTGGCGGAGAGTGAACCCTTCGGGGAAAAGGCCTACCCACTTTTCGAAAAACGACATCACAATGATCGTGACCTGGGGCAGCAGGGAGACGACGAGAATGATCGTGCAGTACACGAATGCGATGATTCGAATCGCTTTGCCGTCGTGCTGCTTGATCTCCGAGTGAGTAGCCGAAATCGTCTCATACTCGTGCCTGCTGACGATTCGTTTTTGCAAATAGAGCACGAGAGCGGTTATCGCGACGTTCACGATCGCAATCGAGGCCGCACCGTTGAGATCCCAGAATCCATTGACTCTGAAGTAGATCAACGTTGGAAGCACATACTTGTCGCCACCGATGATCGCTGGAATTCCGAAGTTCCCGATCGCCCGGACGAACACCAGCAGAGCTCCCGCGCCGAGACTCGGGAGAATCAGGGGGAAGGTGATCGTCCGGAAGATATACCAGCGCGATGCCCCCATCAGCATCCCCGCTTCCTCAAGAAGCGCATTCGCCGAGGCGAACGCCCCGTAGGCAAGCTGGAAGACGAAGGGATAGTAGGTCAGCGTCATGCAGAGAATCATTCCGAACATTCCATAGATCGTCGGAATCGTGATTCCCAGCGGAGCAAGCAGAAGATTCAGGAAATGGCGAATCACCCCTTGACGTCCGAGAAGGATGACCCACGTGAACGCTCCTACGAAGGAAGGCATGATGATGGGAAGGATTCCCAAGCTGAGCATGAAGTTCTTGCCGGGAATCTTCACCCGGGCAACAAAGTACCCCATGGGAACTCCGATGAGAATGCAGAGCCCGGTTACCGACAGACTGACGATGAAGGAGTTGTTCAACGCCTTTTTATACATCGAGCTGGTGAAGAATTTCGTAAACCCGTCGATTGAAAAAGCGCCCATCTGCAGCTTGTTTCCGGAAGGCATGAATGCTCGCAGAATCGTCAAGACCATCGGATACATGAGAAAAATCATCATGAATATCAAGGGAATGGAAAATATCAGATACGGAGTTATATCTTTGCGCATCTTCTTTATAGTAACAGGATCATGGCTCATCAGTTCTGCTCCTCCCGATTGAAAAGGAAAGGCATTCCTTCCTTGAAGCGGATGAAGACCGAATCTTGTTCTCGGACATTGCTCAGATAATGGGGCATATCGATTTCCATCGTCGTGGGACTGATCGCCTTATCCAAGAGCACTTCATATCGAACGACTTGTCCGAGATGCTGAATGATCTGAACCGTTGCGGCTATCGTCTGTTCACTCTCTTCTTCGACGATTTCAAGTTGCTCGGGGCGAGCCCCGACAAAGATCTCGCTCCCCCTTGCAAGGCCGACATTCAACCGGGATCGCTGGGGTTTCACATCTACCACCACCGTCGTGGTATCAATCTTGGCGGAGTGGGAACCTACCAAGGTGGCGTTGAAGAAGTTCATTTTACCGATAAAGTTGGAAACAAAGGCGTTTGAAGGATTCGTATACAGCTCGTCGCTGGTACCGATCTGTTCGATGACCCCTTTGCGCAGCACCGCGAGGCGGTCGCCGATCGCCATCGCCTCTTCCTGGTCATGGGTGACAAAAATGGTCGTGATGTTCGTCGCTTTCTGAATCCGTCGAATCTCCGCCCGCATATAGCGTCGGAGTTTCGCATCCAAGTTGGCCAGCGGTTCATCAAGCAGAAGAATATCCGGATCATATACCAAAGCCCGGGCGATCGCCACACGTTGTTGCTGTCCGCCGGAGAGACCGGTCGGTGAAGGGTTTCGTTTCAACTCCTCGGTCAAGCCGACAAGCTCCATAACTTCGGTGACGCGCCTTCGTATCTCTTTCTCCTCCATCTTTCGAACACGAAGCCCGTAAGCGACGTTTTCAAAGATATTCATATGCGGATAGAGAGCAAATGATTGGAATACCATCCCGATATTCCGCCTGAACGGTGGAATCGAAGTCATGTCCGTATCGCCATAGAGAATATGACCGCTTGTAATCGTCTCCAAGCCTGCGGTTGCTCGAAGCAACGTCGTCTTGCCGCACCCAGAGGGTCCGAGAAGACAGAATAGCTCCCCAGGCTCGATCGAGAATGAAACATCGTTCAAAGCATGGACAGGATTTTTTGAATGGGGATCGAATATTTTATGGATCTTCGAATAGGTCAGATTGAGACTCATGGGTAGCGTACACTCCTCTTAAGAAGATAGCGCTGCCCGGGGGCCTCCCGGGCAGCGGTGGCATTATTACATAAACTCGGAGAACTTGTTGATCAGGTCTTCCTTGATCGCTGCAGCTTCAAGATCATCGTACGGGAAGAGTTTGATTTCCCCGAGAGCCGGAAGATTTTCCGGGCCGGGCAGTTCTTTGGTGACTACACGGCGGTTTCTCGTGGTTCGAATGATTTCATACCCTTCGATGCTCGTGATGAAGTCCATGAACAGCTTCGCATTTTCCAAGTTCGGTCCGTTGGCGATGATCGCCGTGGCGTCAAAGCGGGCGCCGGTTCCTTCAATCGGATACACGTACGTTACCGGAGCTCCCTGACCGATGTACTTGCCGATGTTCGATTCACCGGTAACCGTGATCGCATACTCGCCTCGAGCGACCGATTCCGGGCCGGTGGTGGAGCTTGCCGTGAACACGGTGTTGTCAGCAAGTTTTTTCATGTATGCGTCATCGAACTGCTTGTAGATCATGTACAGCTGGGCGTACGCGGAGCCGGAAAGCGCCGGGTTTGCGAGGATGATTTCGCCTTTGAAGCGCGGATCGACAAGGTCTGCCCATCCTTTCGGATACTCGCTTGGTTTCAGCAAGTTGGTGTTGACCATAATCGCTTGAAGGGGCATTGAAGAACCGTAGAAGCGCGGAACATCCGCATTGTCGCGAACCGACGCATCGATCTTGTCGTGGTTGACGCTCTTATACGGTGCAAGGTATTCATAGGAAAGCTCCATGTTTTCCTTTGCGATCATCAGAAGAATGTCCCCTTCCGGGCGCGGCTGCTCAGAATACAGGCGATTCACCAGCTCGGTCGATCCTGCCCGAATGACGCTTACATTGACGCCGGGATGAAGTTCATTGAATTTCTTCACCAATGCTGCCGCTTCATCTTCAGCAGCTCCGCTCCAGATGACAAGTTTGTCGGTTTTGGCTTTTTCGCCGACGGCCTGGGCGAAAACAGGCATCACTAAAAAGAGGATTGCAAGAGCAACGATAGTGATTTTTTTCATAAAACACCTCCAATGTGTGGTTGCGACACCATTCGATGCCGCTTCCTTTAGTATCGGACACCTACCGCAATAACGCAAGTAAAAATTTTCTTTTTATTGTTTATTTTGGTTTAATTTGCCTATAAAGCAAATTTAGATAAGAATAGACAAATTTGTTCTAGAAAGAAATACCGGTCTTGAATTCACCAAGACCGGCATCATCACTGTATAATACGTACTGTTACTTCAGATTCTCTCTAACATACCTCTGCAGATATCCCTACGCCTCCTTCTTTCTCACGTTATACACGGAAAGCCCAATGGAAAGAGCCGAGAGAAGCAGGAACGTAAGGGAGATCGGACGCTGAACCAGCACTGCCCAATTGTTATTGGAGACAAGCAGTGCACGGTTGAGGTTTTCTTCTGCCATCGGTCCGAGAATGACTCCCAGGACGAGCGGCGCCCCCGGATAGCCCCATCGCTTCATGAAGAAGCCGAGTATTCCGAACACCAGAGCGACCGTAACGTCATACAAGGAGTTGTTCAGACAGAAAGCGCCTACGACACACAGCACCATGATGACCGGCATCAGGAGGGTATCGGGAATCTTCAAGATCGCCGGTGCAAACCGGGAGCTCAGCAGTCCGAAGCCCAGCATCAGGAATTGAATGA
>Ga0116182_1003658_pt1 | contig 14142 bp, 10 predicted proteins | sample AD_UKC077_MetaG_FD_89805 | JGI IMG/M metagenome (GOLD analysis project Ga0116182, IMG submission 89805) | Active sludge microbial communities of municipal wastewater-treating anaerobic digesters from USA - AD_UKC077_MetaG | ecosystem: Engineered > Bioreactor > Anaerobic > Digestate | place: USA...
GCTATTTTATGACGACGAGCCATTCCGCATCGAATTGCGCTGGCTTTTGCCTGTTTTGCTGATAACGCCCTGCTTTGCCTTGCTGTTACCGTTGCGCTTTGCTTTTGGCGCGAGCTTTTTATTCGCGCTGTTTTTGATATGGGCATGGAAACGCGCGCTCACCTGGCCACGCGCGCTCCTGGTCGCGCTTCTCTTTGTCGCTTTGAGTTTTGTAAACCCGCTTTATTTGCAAATTATCCTAAGCGGTCTTAGTTTTATCGCGCTGGATGGTTTGATGTATTCCATCCAAAAGCATTTTGACATCAACTCGCGGGCTTTTCAGCAGAGTTTGCTGAGCAGTCATTATCAGGAAGTCAAAGAAATTTACTTACAGATGCGCAGCTGGCGGCATGATTATCACAACCACTTGCAGAGTTTTAAGGCTTATTTGGCGCAGGGGCAGATTAAGGAGCTGGGCAGCCATCTGAACGAGCTGGAGGCGGAACTGGACAGCATTGACACGCTGGTCAATTCCGGAAACGCGATGGTGGATGCTATTCTCAACAGCAAACTGAGTTTGGCGAAAAAACATGGCATTGACCTGAACGTTAAGGTCGCGGTCCTAGCGGATTTACCCATCAGCGATGTGGATTTATGTGTGATTTTGGGGAATTTGCTGGATAACGCGATTGAGGCCTGCCGGCAAATTGAGCCGGGGGAGCGTTGGTTGCGCGTTTATTTTGACACGCAGGGCGAGCAGCTTTATTTGTCGATACAGAACGCGGCGAAAGAAATCCTGAATTTTAACGAACGCCACTATATCAGCACTAAGCGGGGTGATCATGGTTTGGGGCTTAAGCGGGTGAAACTGCTGCTGGAAAAGTATCAGGGCTTTTTGAACCTGCAAAACGAGCCGGGCATCTTCGCTGCTGAGGTTTCGGTTCCTTTGGGGCATTAATATCATTGACAGAATCTGCTCTGCGGGACACTGGGGCGAAAAAATAAATGTTCCTTCATGGTCTCCTGACCATGACAGGCACGTGGTCAGGAGACCACGTGCGAACAAGTGCAAACGTGTATCTGCACGGCGGGACGCCGGCAGGAGGAATAAGAACGCTCGCCCCGGCGTCCCGCCGCGGGCATGACAAAAAATCATACAAAATCCCCATATAAACTCCAAAGAAACCCCACCAACAACCTTTCACGTCAGAAAAACGACATTTCACTACAAAAGCGCGAAATCAGCAAAAAGATTTGTTATTCTATGCTTGTTGGATAACTCGGAAAAGGTGAACTATGAAACATCTCTGGAAAAACTTCACATTTTTATGCGGCGAGTGGCGAAAATTGCCCATCAAAAAAACCGCATGGCTGTATTTTTTCTTGTATTTCTTATCTGGTGGCGTGGTCGCGGTTTTGACAGTGCTTGTGCCATCGCAGGCAGTAGTCTCTTTACAAAACTTTGAGACTTTTCTGCCCTTTTTAGGATTAGTAGCCGCATTAGGTCTTGCGCTGTTTCTGCAAAATATTCTGCAAAATGAAACTTATATGCTCAGTTTTCTTTTTCGCCTCCTTGAAGCTTATCCCGCTGCAATGAAGCCCATGCTGTTACCCGCCGAGCAAATGGAAGGCCCCAAAGGCAAAGAACAGCGCAATTACATCTCTGCAGCGGTCTATTGGGGTAACGAACTTGGGGTGGAAGGTTTCATGACGAATATACGGGATATTGTTGCAAATCTCATCAACACCTTGATATACATTCTGCTTTCAGCACGCCTGGAATGGAAATGGCTGCCTCTGATCCTCTTACCTGCTGTCGGGCAAGGCATTATGTCACTCATTTTTATGAAGCAGATAAATGAGAAAAACCAGGAAAGGCAAAATCTTTGGGCTGAAGGCCATTACATGCAAAGCATCGCGCTGAAAAATGAGGCGGCAAAAGATGTCAGATTGTACCCCATCGTGGATATTTTTAAGAAAAAGTACCTGGACTTGCGCAAGCGTTGGCATGTGTATGTGAGCGGAAAACAATATCGGCTTTTCGCTGCGGATGCAAGTTTTTGGCTGTTGAGCATCGCGCGCGATGTGATTGTCTTTATCGTCCTTTTTCGACGTGTTCAGGCGGGCATGCCTGTCTCCGACTTTGTGCTCTATATGGGCGTTATCTTGGGCATAAGTGCTTATGTGAGTGGGATATTTAATAAAATCGCACTTTTGTTTCAAAACAACTTTGTTGTTACGCACTTTCGCGAGGCGATGCAACAGCCGGAATATGACCAAACCGGCACGCCAGGTTTGGTTCCTCAAGGTTTGGGTACGATTCGCTTTGAGAATGTCTCTTACTCCTATTCAAGTGAGAATGAGAATACAAAATGGGCGCTAAAAAATATCAACCTGACGATTAAACCCGGCGAGAAAATTGCCCTGGTTGGCGAAAATGGCGCGGGCAAAACGACGCTGGTCAAACTTGCCACGGGCATCTTCACACCAACGCGTGGCGAAATCTATTATGACGGTATCAACGTGAAGGAATTCAAACCTACGGAACTTTACAAAAAAGTTGCTATGGTCTTTCAGAATATGACTATTATCGCCACGACATTGGCGGAAAACATCACTTGCCAGCCCGAAAGCGAAATTGACTATGAACGCCTGAACTGGGCAATTGAAAAAGCCGGCTTGAGCGAGGTTGTGGCACGATTGAGCGAAGGTGTGCACAGTCAGCTGACGACTTATCTGCACAAAGACGGGGTGAACTTGTCGGGTGGCGAAAACCAGCGTTTGATGCTGGCGCGTGCCTTGTATAAGGGCGGCGACATCCTTATTCTAGACGAGCCCACAGCGGCACTGGATCCATTAGCTGAAGCTGCATTGTACGAAAGATATCATGAATTGGCCGAAAACCAAACTGCGGTTTTTATCTCGCATCGGCTTTCTTCGACCCAGTTTTGTGATCGGGTGGTCTTTTTGAAGGAAGGCGAAATCGTTGAAACCGGCACACATGCATCTTTAATGGAAGCCAAAGGCGCTTATCAACATATGTTCCAAGAACAGGCCAAGTACTATCAAACGGAGGCGGCATTATGAGCCAGGCAGAAAAAGTAAACAAAGCAAGCAAAAAAGACGAACGCAAAAAGGCGTGGCAAACCCTGCTGTGGGTTCTCAGGGAAGTTCATACCCTCAAGCGATCTTACACGCCATTGGTACTCATCAACACCTTGCTGAACTTAGCCACCATCTACGTGCCGATACTGCTCATCGCCCCGGTTTTGGAAGGTTTTATCAGCAAAAACTGGCAAAAGGCATGGACCTGGGGCTTGACCCTGGTGGGGCTAAGCATCGCCTTGAATTTACTTAAAGATTTTTTAAGTCGTTATCTAAAAATTCAAGGCAGTGATTTGCATGAGGCTTTTTCGGCTAAAATACACGAAAAACCGATGACTCTCGACTATCCCAGTTCGCAGGACAACGATGCCAAGAATGCGTTTCAGCGCGCGTTTCAGTCCATGAACTATGAAGGTTATTTTAATGAGTTTATCGGGCAACTCTTTACGCTTTTGGGTGATTTGCTAAGCCTTATCACATCCGTGTCGCTAAGCGCAGTACTGTTGCTTTCTTCACCAAAAACTGAGGGATGGCTTTCTGTCATCGCGCAACCCTGGCTGGCAACGACGGTGACGGTTGGCTTGGTTGTTTTGCTGTCGTTGCTAACAAAGAAAAGCAATGATCAGCTTGCCATCCAGCGCAAACGCTATCACGATGAGCATATCACTGTTGAAACGGATCTCAATTACATTGTGATGCAAGTTTTGCTTTCACACGGGAACTACGCGCTATATCAGGTCTACAACATGATTCCGATGATTGCTGCCTGGTACAAAGAAAAAAGCAAAGCCTTGACAGACTTTCTCTTAAAAGCCAACATAATAATAAAAAGAGAAATATTGAATAAAGATGTCAGTGGTTTTGTTTTTACGCTGATGGCATGGTTTGTTGCTGGTGTTAAAGTAATGACTAACGCTGTGCCCCTGGCGATGGTGGTGACCTATGCCAACAGTCTTATACAGGTCAGCAAGTCGTGGCTGAGTTTTAGCGAAAATTTGGCTACGATAACGCGCCGCGTGCCTTACTATCAGGATATTCAAAATTACATGGCGAAGGAAAACGCGCTGGAAACTGGTACGATTCCGGTTGAAAAACGACGCGACCACGAAGTTTTGCTGACCATGGAAAACGTCAGCTTCAAATATCCCGGTTCGGACAAGTGGGCTTTGCGCAATGTCAACGTGACCCTGGACATGAAAAAGCGCCACGCGGTGGTGGGTTTGAACGGCGCGGGCAAAACAACGTTTGTCTTGCTTTTGTGCCGGCTGTATGACCCAACCGAAGGGCGTATCTTGCTGAATGGTGTGGATATTCGCAAATACAATTATCAGGAATATTTGCGACTCTTCTCGGCGGTATTCCAGGATTTTCAGCTTTTCGCTTTTCCGGTGGCGGAAAATGTGGCTTGCGACGTGGATTATGACGAGGCCCGTGTGCGCGCTTGTTTGGAGATGGCGGGATTCAGTGAACGTCTGGCGGAACTCGAAGAAGAAGGCAAAGGTTTGGAAACGGAAGTAGCTTCCTTCCTTGGTGGTGTGATGCATTTTAGCGGGGGTGAACAGCAGAAAATGGCTATCGCGCGGGCTTTGTATAATCAGGGCTCGGTGATGATACTCGATGAACCCACTGCCGCGCTGGACCCCATCAGCGAGGCGGATATTTACGCGCATTTAAACGAGATCATTGAAGAAAAAACGACCGTGTTTATCTCGCACCGTATGTCATCTTGCCGCTTTTGTTCGGATATCATCGTGTTCAATGAAGGCGAAATCGTGGAACGTGGCGAGCATAATTCGCTTTTGGCGCAGGGCGGTTTGTATGCTGAGATGTGGGCCGCCCAGGCGAAGTATTATCTCGAGCAAGGACATGTGAGTCTGGTGGAGGGATAATCGATTAAAAATTATTGAGATAACAAAATACTTTATTCGTAATCAGGAGACCACGAACAAATTTATTTTTAACTAAAACACTCAATTGTTTATAAAAGTCTGTATAATAGTAATAGGATATTCAAGGAGGATGAAGTGAATAATAAGTTTTTTAGTCTTATAATGATTACTGGGCTTTTGTTTCTTGCGGGATGTTCCCTTCTCGGATCTCAACCAGACACTTCCGCGCAGATTCACGCTTTAGAAACACAAAACGCTTTGTTGGCACAACAAGTTGAAGCCATACAACAACAGAATCAACAAAGCAACACTAGAGATAACACCACAGTTCCCCAACCAGCAGAAAGTAGCGGTTTGCAGATTGAACAAAGTCCAAAAGAACCAGAACAATTGCCTACAGAGCCTGTGAGTTCAGGTACACCGATTGTATATGATGGGTGGCAGATTACAGTTAGTTCAGAAATCAAAGTAGACAATTATAATAATTGGGGAATTAAAATATATGTAAAAAATATAACAGAAAATAATAGGATATTTCGTTTTACTAACTCATCAGTTACTGTAACCGATGATATTGGGACTATTTATAACTATGTACCAAAATATATAAGAGTTTTTGAAACTGATTGTGAAGCTCATTTATATACAGTAAAAAACCTTGAAATACGGAGTGGAAAAACAGCTGAAATTAGCGGTCATGATGTGAGTTGCCAAGAGAATAATGGATTACTCCAATATAAAGATCCAATTCCACTTGGAGCTAAACAATTAATAATTGAACTAAACGAATTTGGACCTTTTACTGGTATCACGGTTGTGATTGATCTTTAAATATTAGACGAGATGACAACTAATAAGAAACGTGTAACGCAACTGAACTGTAATAACTGCGGTGCCCCGATTGAACCGGAATGGGGCACCCAGATTTTTACTTGTTCTTACTGTCATTCAGTGCAACACCTTGATATTGACTGGAAAAAGCCAGAAAAACCTTTGCCTGATAGAAAAAAACCAGAGCAATTTACAGTTCCAGAAACAACACCAGAGTCTGTCAGTTACACGCCAATATATCAGCCCAAAGATACAAGGACTAAAAAGTCCCCGATATTTATCGTTCTTGTTTTTGTTGTTGTGTTTAGTTGCATTGTTTATTCGATGATTAATCGGTCTAATAAACTTAGGACTCGCAGTTTGACCTTAGAGATAGAAACGCCAGTGATGCAAAGCCAATTACCTAGTTCAATTAAAGCAGGTGAAAAGGTGAATTACAAAGGTTGGACACTTCAGCTTCAACCTTCAATCTCCGTAAGGGATAATCGAATAGGTATAGAACTTCTTCTCACCAATTGGCAGTCATCCAATCAACTTGTGCGATATCAAGCTAAGAACTTCACGCTTTATTTGGCTGATGGAACCATTTTTCCTTCAATTGAAAAACCATGTACGCCAGGCAGTTTGCATGAAAATCGTCAGTTTGGTGTAGAAAGTTTCAAAACAACTACGTTGAAATCTTATTCAAATTGGTGCAACTATGAAACTTATATCCCAGAATTTCTAGGAAAAATTCCGGTCAATGAAAAACAGCTTTATCTAAAAGTGGAGAACTTCGGTGTGTTTGATGAGCTTGTTTTTGTGATAGATCTTTAATTATTTGACTTCATTAATTTATATTTAAAAGTCTGCTTATGCTATGTCGCGCGTGCTATAATTTCGCCATGCTTAAGCAACGCATTTTAGATTCCCTGCTTGGGGCATTTAGCGAAGAAGAGCCCTTTAACCCGGAAAAAGCGCTTGTGCTGGCGGTGTCGGGTGGGGTGGATAGCCTGAGCCTGGTGCACGCCTTGCGCGATTCAGGCTTAAAACTGATTGTGGCGCATTTAGACCATGCCTTGCGCGATGTCTCCGCGCAACAAGCCCAGGTACTGGGTGAGATGATGACGCGCTGGGGGCTGCCCTACGTAAGCCAACGCACAGATGTGGCGGCTTTTGCCAGGGTAGAAAAGCTGGGCATTGAGGAAGCCGCGCGAATTTGCCGTTACCGGTTCTTGTTTGAAGTCGCGCGCGAACACGATGCCCAGGCGCTTGTTTTGGGGCATAATGCCGATGACCAGGTGGAAACGGTCTTGATGCACTTCATGCGTGGCGCGGGAATGGCGGGTTTGGCAGGCATGGCTGCGCGGAGTGTTTTGCCCCAGTTCGATGCCAAAATCCCCCTGTTACGCCCGCTGCTTGGCATCAGTCGTGCAGAAATTGAACAATATGCCCAGCAGCATCAGCTTGAAGTGCTTCTCGATGAAACCAACGTTGAACCTGTTTATTACCGCAATGAACTGCGCTTAAGTCTTATCCCCGAGATGGAAGCTCTCAACCCGGGTTTTAAACAGAGTGTGTTGCGGGCTGCGGAAGTTTTGCGCGTGGATAACTTGCTGCTTGAAAAGCTTGAAGCGCAGGCTTTCAGACAGGTTGTGGGCTGGCAAAGCGAAAATGAGATTGTTCTAAACCGCGACGCATTTTTACAGCTTGACCTGGCTTTGCAGCGACGTGTCGTTCGGCGCGGGCTGAACGCTTTGCGTCCGGTTAATCCTGATTTTGGTTTTGAAGATATCGAGAAGACACGCCAAGTCATCATCAACGGGCTTGGCGCGCAAGACTTGAGCCAGAAAACACGGGCGGTGATGGTGGGGAATGCCTGCCATCTGCTTGAGCAAGGCGCTTTGCCGACGATATTGAGCATGCCACAACTTGTCTCTGACGGCACGCTTGAGCTTGGCGTTGGCGAGAGTGTTTTTCTCAATCCTGGCTGGCAACTCAGCGCCGAAATGATTAGCAAACAGGATTACGCAAAAATCTCAGACGCGCAAAAGAAAGACCCTCAACAAGCCTGGCTCAATCCTGCTGGCATGGCATTGCCCTTGATTGTACGCGCGATGCAAACGGGCGAGCGCTGGGCGCCGCTGGGACTGGAGTGTGGCAGTCAGAAACTAAGCGATTTCTTCGTCAATAATAAAATTCCCCAGGCAGCCCGTGCCAAATGGCCTTTGGTGCTGAGTGGGGGATCGGTTGTTTGGGTCGTCGGCTTGCGTATCGCGCATGACTGGCGCTTGCAAGGCGACGAGAACGAGATTTTACATTTATCTTTAAAGCATAACGACTAAAGCCAGTTTAGTTCGCGTCTAAGACCTCACGCAAAATACCCTTTATCTCTTCAAATTTCGGGAATAAAACCGACGCGCCACCTTCGGTAACGCCAGGTGTGACGTTGGTGTATTCAATGCGATACATGGTAAAGACGTTCTCATCAAAGTACTTGGACAAAGGCAGGGCGTAGATGATGAAATCGGCAAGTTCCATGTCGGTTTCAATGCTGCGTTTGACCGCGCGCAAGTTGCCAGGCAAATACCTGAGATGGGCAGGCTTGAGCGCTTTTTTGCCCATAGCTTTAATAACTTCCATCGCGCGGCGGTTGCGGTCGATATCGGACGAGTTCATGCGCGCGCGCACGTACCAAAACACTTCCGGCTGGGACATGGTTACCGTGCCTGGTTCTACAACGCGCCAACCGCTGGCATCAAGATAGCTTGCGTCTTCCATGCGTTCGCTAACTTCTACATCGATGGGACCGAGCACATCCAGGATATGCTTAAAGCCTTCGAAATCGGCCATCATGTAATGGTCGGGCCGAAAACCGAAGTTCAGGACGAAGGTATCACTCAGCAGTCGCCAGTCGCCAAAGGGGAAGGCGACGTTTAAACGTTGTTCGCCCAGTCCGGGAATGGTAACCCAAAGGTCGCGCGGGAAAGAGATGAGATTGACCTTGTTGGTCTTGGTGTTGAAGGCCATCAGCAGCATCACGTCGGTACGAAAACCGATTTCGGGCTGATAGTCCGAGCCGAGCAGCAGAATCGTTTTGACATGATTAGGCACGTTGATGCGCGTGGCTTCATTGGAAAGATAAGGGTCATCGAGATATTTATCGGGTGTGATCCACAGGTTGGTCAAAAAACCAGGCTGGCCTTCGCGAATTTTATTAAGACTCACGCCAACCATCACGCCCAGTATTAAGAGCACGAAGACAATAAGAAAAGTTGAAAACGCGCAACCGCGTTTTTTGTTTGATTGCATTTTCATAGAAACACCTTTAATATTTGGCGTTTAGCCTTTGCCTAAGAAAGCGTGTAATCGTATTCTTCGGCGATTTTATGCAGCCTTTCTTGCACGTCGCGCCACTGGATTTTGGAAATACCCAGTTTCTGGCGAATGCTGTCGGGGTCAACGCCCTTGCTAAGGTCAATGACGGCGCTGGTCCAGCGCAGACTGTCAAAGGAAATGTTCTTCTCGAATTTGGCTTCTTCGGCGATATCGCTTAGCAGATATTCCAGACGACGTTGCGACCACGGGAAGACCTGGTCTTTGATGTCGTATTGCTGGGCGTAGTCGGTGTAGGCTTCTACCCAGTCCTGCGAAAGGGGCAAGCGTCGTTCTTTGTAGCGATAGCGGGGGTTGGAATAGCGCACATGGAGCGCGGCGTTTTTAGGGTCGTCAATTTCGAGATGTTCAACCATCAAACTCAGGCACTCGCCTTTTTTGAGCGCGGTCTCGAGCACCAGCTGAAAGAGTACCAGGGGCCGCGGGTCGGCTTTGGCACCATCGCGAATGGCCCGCGCGGCTTCAAGTGCCAGGCGGTATTCCGATTGGGTCAGCGCGTGGGGCAATCGGCTGGCGACAGGCTTTTGAATGATGGGGTCGGCGGGGTTGCTTTTGAGCACGCCCGATTCAAACAACCAGCGGAAAAAGGACTTGATTGATGTGATGCGCCTGGAGAGCGTTTTAGGGCTGCAGGGGACATCGCGTTCATTTTCCATCCAGTACAAGTGGTTTTCCAGGTCAGCGGTTGTAATTTGCCCGATTTGTTTGTCGGTGGGCAGGTAGCTTTCAAGCAGATTGAGATCCGCGCTAAAGGCCTTAAGGGTATGGTGCGATCTGCCCTGGTCGCGCAGGTAAATTTTCCAGGCCTGAATGGCTGGGTGCAAGAGAGTCGTCTCTTGGATATGGGCAGAGAGGGGTTCAGATTTTTGGCTCATTTCGCCTCCATAATTTCGTATAGCTATAAGTTCTGTCCTTAAGTTTAGCCCTAATGCGTGGGTCTGTCAAATCAAGACATGTGTACATTGCCGGGTAAAGCAATTACCGGAAGGGGAGTCTATAAAAAACGTGTGGCTTACTGTTCGTTGCGATAAAGGGCTTCGTTGAGCATCCTGGCGATGGCGTTGTTATCGGGCATGAGCACCATCGAGCCTTCCCAGGTAATCCAGTCATATGCCATTGTGCTGTCAACCGCAAAATGTCGCAAATTGCTAAAATCCTTGAGTTTTGACGCCATGGGCATCAGCTTCATCACGGCACTCAAGGGCATATCGGTGTCAATATATTCGCGATAATGACCGTAAAGTTCGGGGATTTTGATAATCATGTTGCGACTCATCGCTTTTTTTGCCATAGCCACTATCACGTCTTGTGTGCGGCGATTGCGATCAAAATCGCTACTTGTCATACGCGAACGCGAGTACCAAAGCGCGGTTTGACCGTCCATGTGCATGACGCCAGGCTCAAAAGTACACCAGCCACTGGGGTCCATATGGCAAGAATCGCTGAGCGTTTGGGTAATTTCAACGTCAATGCCATCCAAACTGTCCACCACGGCTTTAAAACCATCAAAATGAACCATCATGTAATAATCTGGAACGATACCAAAGTTGGTCTCGAAGACCTGCTTGAGCAAGTCCCATCCGCCCAGACTCCAGGCGGTGTTGATTCGGTTTGACCAAAAGCCCGGAATTGCGACATATAAGTCGCGCGGGAAGGAGATAAGCGTAACGGTTTCGTGTTTGGGGTTTATCGAAAGCAAAATGATGACATCAGTGCGGAAATTGCGTTCTTCGTAGTCATCCTGGCCCAAAAGGAGAATGTTCACCTGCTCGTCGGGTAATTCGCCCGCGGGAATGATGGGCACCGGCGTGGGTGTAAAGAGTGGCTGGGGAATCCCATCTTCGCCCAGGAGCCCCGCCATGTTTGCAGGCTGGAAAGGTGTGGGAGTGGGCGCGCCATCGCGCAGAATGAAGCTAATAGCGGAACTGTTTGAGCTGGCCATGGCCCTGACCACCGCGCCAGTACCAAAAACAACCAAAGTGGTGCCGATGAGAATGATGATGATGTATAAAATAATTTTGTTTTTATTAATGCCTTGCATAGTTTTAGCTTTCTGTTTTGCGCTTAATATCTGGCGTCGCACGCCAAAGCAAGCTGGCTGAGCCTGTGTTGTAGTAGATGCAAGTTTCGTACCGAGTGAATACATATGGCGATATATCCCGTAAACGCTTGCCTGGCTTGAGCACTTGCGCGTGATGGAGTGATTGACCAAGTGGCGTCTCTTGAGTAGAATAGGTCTGTTACATAAAACTAACAAGCTGGTCTATTTTAAATACGGAGTAAATTTTTGATCGAAGAAATTAGTCCATTACTGAATATTTTGTTGTTGAGCGTCGCTGCCAGTTTGGGTACTGGCCTTGGTGGGCTTATCGCGGCACTTGTCAGGCCATCGCGGCGGTCCTATGGCTTTCTGATGGGACTGACCGCTGGCGTGATGATTTGCCTCTCGTTTCTTGAGCTGGTTCCCAAAGCGCTTGAGCAGTCGAACTGGGTAACTGCCACGATTGGCTTTGCCCTGGGCGCGGTATTTATGTTCGCGCTGGACCATCTCATCCCACACATTCGTTTTGGCGAAAAGGAAATCCGCGATTCAGTGGATATTGAGCTTAATGGCGATATTGTCGGCATTGACAGCGAGATACCGGATGAAGCTTGTTGCGACAACAAGCGTTTCAGCAAGCCCTGTGATTGTGATGAACGAAAGAGAAAACGGGGTGGCTTGTTCAGCATTCGCCGCAGCGACAATGGCGAACCCGTTGACCGCAAACTGATTAATGTGGGTTTGCTGATGGCGATAGGGATCGCGATTCATAACCTGCCGGAAGGTATCGCGGTTGGCGCGGGTTATCTGCACAATCCCCAGTTTGGCATTTTTGTGGCAATCGCGATTATGTTGCACAACATTCCTGAAGGTATCGCTACCGCTTTGCCCCTTTGCCGCGGTGGCATTTGCAAGCGCGATGCGATTAAGATTGCCTTTCTTTCTGGTCTGGCGGAGCCGATTGGCGCGGTATTGGCAAGTCTGGTTTTGATTAATTTCACCAAGCTTTTACCTGGCGCGCTGGCATTCGCGGCTGGGGTGATGGTGTTCATTACTTTAGACGAGCTCATTCCCACCGCGCGCGAACACGGGCATAACCACTTTACCGCGATTGGGATTATCGTTGGTTCGCTTTCGGTGTTTGTGCTGAGTGGTATCCTGGGCATTTAGTTCCCGGGCTTAATTTAAGTAATATAAAAAGGCATGCGCGCGCATGCCTTTTTTAGACTTTATATGAAGCTTGGTCTTATCCGGCCAGCCAGCCACCGTCAACTACCAGGACATCGCCATTGACATACGAAGATTCATCGCTGGCCAGGAAGAGCGCGACATTGGCTATCTGATCCGCGCTTCCATGCTCAGGTGAACAAGCGTAAACGTTTTGTAACCTGGCATATCCATTCATGTTCACATCACCCATAGATGTACCGATTTCGGTGACGATTCCACCAGGAGCGATTGCATTACAGCGTATTTTATTCGGTATATACATATAAGCAGTATTCTTGGTCATTGAAACCAGGGCGGCTTTAGACGCGCAGTACACAGCGCCGGCAAGTGTTCTTATAGCACCCCCGGAAGCGATATTGATGATATTGCCGCCTTCGCCCTGTTCTATAAATACCTGTACGGCTTTTCTCATGGCACACATGGGGCCATAGACGTTAATTTTCATGACATGCTCATATCTTTCGTCTTTTACGTCCCCGATAGGACTCATGTCATCCATAACGCCCGCGTTATTGACGAGTACATCAAACCGTCCGAATTCCTTAACACAAATGTCGATCATCTCTTCATTCGTGCTCTTTAGCCCGATGTCTCCTGGGAATACGATTACCTTGCCGGGAGCATCTTCCAAAGACTTGGCAAGTGCTTCAAGTCTTTCTTTTCTCCTTGCAACGGCGACAACATTTGCACCTTCTCTGACGAAAGTTTCTACAATGGCTTTCCCCATTCCTGAAGAAGCGCCGGTTACGACGACAGCTTTTTTATCTAATCTCATTTTTACCTCCTTAATGTCAAGTACCTGATTTTAATTAATAATAACATTAAAAAACAACAACACCCCTTATTTTGTCAATTAATGAGTATATTAGCAAAACAATTGATGCATGGCGGGATGCCAGCAGGGGCGTGAATAAATTAGCAAACAGTGGCGGAACATTTATCGATTTTGGACGTTTATTAAGTATCTGCTGTGTTCTATGAGCATGATAAAATTAAGCTGGCATTTTAATAAAGAAAGGCATGATATGAGAAAAACGATATTTACTGTATTTACTTGTCTGGTTTTAATGGTGACGAGTGTGCAGACCAGCGTCGTTCAAGCGCAAACTTTCCTTTCTGGCGAAAAGCTTTCAAACCCGGTGGCTAAAAACTCTTTTAGAACGCCACATTATCGCTTGTCATATCATCGTTTTGATGAAGATATGCCAAACACCTGGCATCATCCCTATTTAGAAGAAAACAAAGAGCGAGTCTACACTCCCCCAGGCGCGGAAATTATTCGACTCACCCAAAAACAAGTGCAGTCTTTTGACTGTAACACGGTGACAGATGTGCCTTATGAAGAGTGTGAAGCTTTGGTAGCACTCTATGAAAGCACCAACGGCGCGGGCTGGATTGATAACAGTGGCTGGTTGCAAAGCCCAACGGTTGAACAATGGTATGGGGTTTCCACTAAGGCAGGGCATGTAAGAATAATTTTTCTTGAAAAGAATAATTTAACGGGCACGTTACCTGCCGCGCTTGGCAATCTGAAAAATATAGAATATTTAGAATTGATCGAAAACGGTTTAAGTGGTGAAATACCAAGTGAGTTAGGTGTTTTATCTAATTTGTTGTATCTCAATTTTTATGACAATGAGCTTAGTGGGACAATACCCGCGGAACTGGGCAATTTACTTAGATTGAAATCAC
>Ga0116182_1003668_pt1 | contig 14116 bp, 11 predicted proteins | sample AD_UKC077_MetaG_FD_89805 | JGI IMG/M metagenome (GOLD analysis project Ga0116182, IMG submission 89805) | Active sludge microbial communities of municipal wastewater-treating anaerobic digesters from USA - AD_UKC077_MetaG | ecosystem: Engineered > Bioreactor > Anaerobic > Digestate | place: USA...
ATAGGATCCAAGGAGGTGAACACCGATAATCACCCCGCTATCCTTATCCGCGACAACCTTGATCATCCCGGGCGCGCCCTTGCCCTGTTCGGCCAGAAAGCGGCCGCTTTGGCGAGCCTGAGCGGTGTGGACGAGCACCTCGTAGCCCCGCTCCTTCGCCTGGGCTTCGGTCAGGCCGCAGCCGGCGATCTCCGGATCGGAGTACACGACCCAGGGAATCGCGTCATAGCGCATCTTCATCCCCTTGCCGAAGATCGTCGAAACGGCCACGTCGGCCATTCGGCTTGCGCTGTGAGCGAGAAGCGATTTTCCGTTCACGTCTCCGATCGCGTATACGGTCGGAAGGCTTGTTCGCATCTGTTCATCCACGATGACGGCGCCCTTTTCGATCTTCAAGCCCAAGGCCTCCAATCCGCTGACGTTCGGCCTGCGTCCCACGCTCATCAGAATCTTTTCAGCGGCCAATTCCTTCTGCTCCCCTTTGGCAGTGGTATAGATCACGCTTTTTTCGGTAATCTTTTCGACCTTGCAGCCGAGATTGAAGGTGACGTCCTTCATCGCTCTCCGGGCGAGCTTGCCGAACTCGGCATCGGCCATCGGAAGGATCTCATCGAGCATCTCGATGACGGTCACCTGCACTCCGACCATCGAAAAGAAGGAGGCGAACTCGACTCCGATCACCCCTCCGCCGATCACGACGAGTTCGGAAGGAAGACTCTCGATTTCCAGGATCTCATCGCTGGTAAGCACATGAGGCAGATCGGATCCGGGAATCGGCGGAACGAACGCCGACGAGCCGGTGGCGATGATCAGATAGGAGCACTCATAGACGGTCCCGTTCACTTCGACCCGATGGGCATCGAGCGCTTTCGCTTCACCGAAAACGGTTTCCACGTTGGCGCTCTTCATCAGAAACTCGATTCCTCCGCGAAGGGTTTCAACGGTATCCTGCTTATGGACCATCGCGCTCTTGAGGTTGAAAGCGATGCCCTTCGCCTCGACGCCGATAAACGATCCGTTCTTTGCATGATCGTACGTCTTTGCGCTGTTGAGGAGGCTTTTGGTCGGGATGCACCCTTTGTTGGTGCACACTCCGCCGTAATGCTCCTTCTCGATCAAGAGAACCTTTTTTCCCAATGTCCCGGCGCGCTGAGCGGCTATATATCCGCCCGGACCGCTGCCGATAACGATCAGATCATACTGTGCCATTGCTGCCCATCCTTATCAAAAGACGATCGAGCGTCGCGATTCGATCGATCAATGCGCGCATGAAGCGTGCCGCATCGGCTCCGTCCACCGCCTGGTGGTCCATCGTCAGCGAAAGGCCGATATGGTCGATGAACTCGACACCGTTCTTGGTGGAGACCGGCTTCAGGACGATCGTTCCGACGCCGAGAATCGCGACTTCGGGGATATTCAACACCGGGGTGAACGCTTCGATTCCGAAGGAACCGACGTTGGAAACGGTGAAGGTGGATCCGGCAAGCTCATCCGGCTGGGCCACGCCATCCCGGGCTCGAGCGGCGAGAACCTTTGTCTGAGCGCTGAGTTCCTTCAGGCTCATCAGATCCGAACCGAACAGGACGGGAACCATCAGGCCCCGCTCCGTATCGGTGGCGACGCCGAGGTGGACATGCTCGAAACGGCGAATCGTTTCGCCAAGGTAATGGGCATTGAAGGCGGGAAACTCGGTAAGCGTCCTGACGACGGCGAAGTTGACCAGGTCCCCGATCGTGATGCCGCTTGTCTCTTCATCCTCCTTGAACGCCGCGCGCAAAGCCTTCAACGCGCGGGCATCGGCCCATCCATGGAGACTCAGTTGACTGGTCGTCCGGAGTGACTCCACCATCCGTCGGGCGATCACTTTCCGGATGCCGCGGACGGGATGATCGGTATGCACATCGAGGTCGACAACCACTCGAGCGGGAGTCTTGATCAAATCACGGGCAAGCACCCGTCCGCCCATTCCGCTGCCAACCGAAGGAGGAACGACCCCTTCCTTGAGGGCCTGCGCTTTCGCCGCCGGAGACAAGGGGGCGCCGGCCAGCGCCCGGACATCCTTTTCGACGATCCGTCCTTTCGGTCCGGTCGGAGTCGCTGCGCTGAGGGGGATGCCCAACTGCTCGCTGAGCATTCGAGCCCGGGGAGTCGAACCGCCGGCGGCAGGTGCGCTGCTTACCGGAGCACTTATCTTTTTCGGCTCTTCCCGAGCTGCTGCAGGCTCTCCGGCCTGGACGCTTTTTTCTTCTTTCCCGGGTTGTTGAATCTCAAATGATTCGCCTTCCTTTCCGACGATGAGAATCGGCTCCATGACGGGGACATCATCACCTTCCTCCCAGAGACGGGCGAGGACCACCCCTGCGGCGGTGGACTCGACATCGATGGTCGACTTGTCGGTTTCCGCGGAGAGAAGAATGTCTCCCACCTCGACCTTGTCGCCGACATTGACGTTCCATTCCACGATGATGCACGATTCTACGGTGTTGCCTTGCTTGGGCATCAATACCTGTTCAGCCATCCGTTTGCTCCTATTGTACAATCAGGACTTCGACGCCGAGCGTTTCAAGCTCGGAGACGAGATCCTGGGGAAATCCGCTATCGGTGACGATCGTATCGACGTCACTGACCGGCATGATTCTTACGAAGCCCCGGTTGCCGACTTTGGATGAGTCGACGCAAAGGACTCGCCGCGTCGCCTGTGCGCACATTCGCTGGACCACTTGGGCGTTCTCGACCAGGCTCGTGGTGAGACCATGCGCCAAGGTAAGCCCGTCCGTTCCGAAGAACGTCGTCTGGACGTGATAACTTTCAATATGGGTAATCGCGGCGGGTCCGACGAGGGCTTCCGCTTCAGGGCGGTATTCGCCACCTATCAACGTGATGTTCAAATGATTGTTCGCCCGGCCGTACGGCAGGAGGAGCGTAGAGTTCGTAACGACCTTGATCGATTGCTTTCCAAAGAGGTAGCGAGGGATCAGGGAACACGTCGAACCGTTGGTGATCATGATCGAATCACCGTCTTTCACCAGTTTCGCCGCCGCTTTCGCTATCGCTTCCTTGATTCGGGTGTGGGAATCGTTCCGCATCCCCACTTGGGGAGTGGATGCCACCACCGCTTTCCCGTGGGTTCGGACGATCAGGCCTTTTGTGTCCAAACTCCTTAAGTCGGAACGAATCGTAACAGCTGAGACCCCCAACTCCTCCGCAAGGCGGGTCACCGGGTATTCCTTGCCGCTTCTGAGCAACGTGAGAATCTCTTCTTCTCTCGGACTTAAACCGAACATTTTTCGCTCCTTGTTTCTTTTTACTTTCGGAACGCTTTCGATTCTACATCACATTGAAGCAATATGCAAGAGAGATCCCTATATATTTTCTTGTGTGCCGCTCGCCCATGAATGGTCCGTTATGGCAGGTAAAACACTTCTCTCAGCGGAATCGAGACCGGGCTGTCATCTTCGTTGGTCTCCATGATATCCGCCATATATGCCCACCACTTCCGGACGATCGGGTTTTGGCCAAGGTCCTGGGAACCTTTGCCGTTGTTGTGCTGGAACGCGAAGAGCTTGCCGGTTTCTTTCTCCAGGAAGATCGAATACTCGCTTACCCCGCTCTCTTTGAGCAGCGCAGCCAGTTCGGGCCAGATTTCGTTGTGTCGTCGCTCATATTCCTCTTCTTGTCCCTTTTTCAGGTACATCACGAACGCTTCACGCATGGCTTCCTCCTAAAGTTATGTTTTGTTCATGAAAATATTGCTTTTGAACAGATGGCAGGTAACAACATAGTATGCAGAATAAAGAATTGCAAAAACAGTAATCGTAGCAAATCCATATAAAGGAATGATTCCTTTTTGGTAAACATATGCGCTGTATAATCTTTGTGCTCCAAACATCAGAACAGCCATAACAATGATCGGCAGGACAAGGGGAATGAAGAAAAAGGTTGATAATTCACGGTGAACAAGCTTTTGCTGCATTTGTCTTGATACTCCGATCTTATCTATGATTTGATAGTTTCGCCGGTTAATATCAAGAGCTGACAACTGCTCAAAAGCCAGTATTGAGCAGGAAAGCAAGATAAACACAATGCTTAGGTAAAGGCCACAGAATGAAATGGAAGTAAAGCTGGTAAGAGAATTGCTCAAGCCCCACGCCTTTACCGTCACGCCCATAGTAACGTGTTCCGGAAGTATTTCGCCTGCTTGCAGCTCCGGATGCCATTGTCCGGAGTTGAGATATCTCCGAATTTCGGACCTCAATTCCGGAATGCCTCCGTTTTCCAATTTCATAACGACCCTAATTTTATTGGCCGGAAGCATGGCAGCAATTGTATCCGCAACGATAAGAACATATCCATTTGTTCCCGCCATTTGGAATTGTTCCATCGCTTCTTCATTAATTCTGGCTTGCGGATTTTTGAGCGTTGCATCCATGATCGTGACATCCGGCTGCTTGTTCATGGCTGCCCTGATGCTCTCTATATGAGTCCATGTATCACAATGAACCAGGTATTCATCATCCGGCAATTCTACCGTCTCCAACCCAAGCATGGAGCGCAATGCGTTGTAGTCGGACAAAGCAAGCGCATCAATAGAATATCCGTCAACATCATGAAGGTAGAAAACAATCTCTTCCTGAACAGGGCACTTTTCATCCACAAAAGAAATCAGGCCATCAAAGCTGTTCTTCGTAAATGGTGCATCAAAGGCAACACCAGCGTCATAGGGGTAATAGGTTTCCATATTTGCCTTATAGCCAGCCCCCGTGACCAATCCTATGAACATAGTCATCAGTGAGATCGTAAGTAGAATTGCTGTAATTGCCATCATTCGCCCGCTGGACTGAACACGATGTCCAATCTGCCCGAGGTAAAACAAATTGCACTCAGAATACTTAAGATTCTTTCGCTTTGCATAGGTAATCAGCATTATGGGGAAATTGCGGTAAATCACATATACACCTGCCAGCAGCAGTATAATTGATCCGATCAGATATCCCCATGCTGAATTTGTCTGCATAGTTAATCCATACCCGCCTAGAAATATCCCTGTACCAATAGCGAATACTGAAAAAATTACGAGTGCAAGCCGCAAAGATGTTCGCCCTTGTTTGGAAATAACTTCATTTTTGCGGCTGTCATAAAGCAAGTCCACAATTTTCTTTTGCCGAATTATACGGATGGAATGAGCAAGCCCGGCACCATACATCAACGTGAAAAAAACAAAGCTAAGCAGCAATGCTTTTATAGAAAAAGAAACACGGTAAGAATGTGGAATGTCGAATATGTTTTTTACAATCTGCGTCAGTATTCCGACAAGCATCGTTCCAGCAGCAAGACCGATCAGAAATGCCAGCACACCGATAACGGCATTCTCAATCAAGAATAGTTTCTGAATAGCGCCAACTTCCATACCAAGCAATTCATAAATGGCAAATTCTTTTTTACGCTGTTTCAGCATGAACCCGACTGCGTAGCTGACAATAAAAGATGAAATCAGCGTAACGATAACGGATAGGGCTATAATATAGGTTGTAAATATCGGCATGTTTTCCGATATGGAAATAATATCAGCTGAAAATCCCAGTGCTAAAAAGGAATACATGATCATCACTATGAAAATAATAGTAATGAAATAAATCACATAGTCTTTGGCAGAGCGTTTTATGTTGCGTCTGGCCAATTTAAAATACATCGCCGACACCTCCCCCGATCTTGGTGAGAATATCAAGTATTTTTTCGAAAAACACTCGACGGGTGTCATGTTCCTTCAAAATCTCTCCAAAGATCTCTCCATCCCGCAAAAAGAGGATACGGCTGGCATGGCTGGCAGAAAAAGCATCATGCGTTACCATGAGAATGGTCGCACCCAATTCAGTATTGATGCTCTGAATTGTTGAAAGCAGCACTTGCGAGGAGTGGCTGTCCAATGCCCCTGTGGGTTCATCCGCCAGAATCAATTTAGGCTTGTTGATAAGAGCTCTGGCACAAGCACAACGTTGTTTTTGTCCTCCGGAAATCTGATACGGATATTTCTCCAAAATATCGGCAATATCTAATGTTACGGCTATTTTATGAACCAATCCGCTAACCTGCTCAGGTGAAACATGATTGATTGTCAATGCCAAAGCGATATTTTCAGAGACCGTCAAAGTGTCAAGCAAATTGAAATCTTGAAAAACAAAGCCGAGATTTTCTCGTCGAAACCTAGCAATCTCCTTCTCCTTGATTTCTGTTACATCCGTCCCCGCCAGATAAATGTGTCCTGCGCTTGCCCTATCAATCGTAGATATGCAGTTAAGCAAGGTTGTCTTACCTGAGCCGGAGGCACCCATAATTCCAACAAACTCGCCTTCCTGTACAGAAAAACTGATATCTTTAATTGCCTTTGTAATATTTCCGCTGTTGTCATAGTATTTTTGAATATGATCGATTCTTAAGATTTCTCTCATGCTTATCTATCGCACCTCATGCTGCCTGCGCAGCTTGCGGTTGGCTTTGTACAGATCGAGCAGGCGGGGAAGGAGAACCGCGACGATCAGAAGCGATCCGATGACGATCGTCATCAACGTTCCGGACACCTTCATCAGCCCCATTCCGAACTTCAGATACCCGACCAGAAGCGATCCGAGGAACACTCCCCACACGGTTCCCTTTCCACCGGTGATCGAAACACCGCCAAGAACGACCAGGGTGATGATCTCCATATCCCACCCCGTCGCGATGTTGGAGCGCACCGAGAGGACTCGGGATGTCAGCAGAATGGCGGCAAGACCGCTGATGAAGCCGGTGATGGTGAAGTTGATGATCCGGATCCGCTTGACGTTGATTCCGCTGAACCGAGCGACTTCGGCGTTGTTTCCGATCGCATAAAGCCGCCTGCCATAGGTGGTCTTGTGAAGGATGAAGCCGAAAATCACCATCAATACGAGGTAGAGCACGAACTCGAAGGGGATCGTGGTGCCTTTGATGAACTCCTGACCGAAAAAGCCGAAGTTCTTCGGAAAGGTCGTTCGAGCCTGGTCGCCGAGCATTCCGATCGCGATTCCCCGGTAGATCGATTGCGTGGCGAGCGTTACGGCGATCGCCGGCATCTGGAGGAACGTGACCATGAATCCGTTGAAGAGCCCGGCCAGGGTACCCACCGCAAGGGCGATGATGATCAGCGTCGGAATCGAAGCTCCGCCGGCTGCGGCATTCCCCACGGCATAGGCGCAGAGGGCGATGATCGAAGCGATTGAAATATCGATATCTCCGCACATGATGATGAAAATCATCGGAAGCGCCATAATCGCCTTCTCGCTGAATTGGAAGGTGGCGTTCATCAAGTTGAACCAGTTGAGGAAGTACTTGGTCCGGGTCGAGAAAAAGATGATGAGAAGGACGAAGATGACCGACAGAAGGACTTCCCACATGGTGAAAATGGTGATCAGTCGTTCTTTCAGGGAACCTTCATCGATGAGTCGGCTTTTTGCCATCAGTTCGCGTTTTTCCCTCATTACGATGCCCTCCTCTGTGCCAACAACCTGGCATGCTTTCTGCGATCGCTGAGGGTGTTGAGAGTGAGCGCGACGAGAATGATGAGTCCTTGGACGAATGTCTGCCAGAATACGGAAAGATAGACGACCGGCAGAGCGTTGGTCACCACTCCCAGGAACAGCGTTCCCAAAACCACTCCGGTGATCGCTCCGGCTCCGCCGGCGAAGTTGACGCCTCCGAGCACGCAGGCCGCGACGGCCTGCATCTCGAAGCCGGTAGCCATCTCATTGACCGCCGATGCGTAGCGGGCTGTCCAGAGAGCTCCCGCCAGTCCGCTCAACGTCCCGCTGATCACAAACACGACCACCCGGATCCTGCTCTCATTCACTCCGACGAACTTCGCCGCAGTGGGATTTCCTCCGATCGCGTAGATCTCTCGACCGGTCCGGGTGAATCGACTGAAGTAATAGAAGATCACGATGACGAGGAATGCGATCCACAAGAGCAGAGAAACGCCCAAAAAGGTTACTCGGGGGAACGCGATGTAGGAGGGGGCGAGCTCGTGAGCGGTTACCCACTGGTTTCCGCTCAACAGGAACGTAAGGCCTCGATAGATATTCACCGTTCCAAGCGTGGTGATGATCGGAGGAATCTTGCCGTAGGCGACAAGGACACCATTCAAGAGCCCCATCATGAGCCCGATTCCCATTCCGACGAACAGAAGCGGAACCGCACCGATGGCCTGGTTCGCCTCATTGATGAGTCCGCACGCCATGCCGGTAAATGCGATGACCGAACCGACCGACAAGTCGATCCCATTGGAAAGAATGACGAAGAACTCTCCGATCGCGACAATCGCCAAGATCGCCATATCGTTGAGAATCGTCGAGATGTTCCGCGCAGAAATGAATTGCGGCGAGCGGATGGTGATCGGTATCAGCAATATCACCAGCAAAATCACCAATGCGGCCTCGCGGCGGGCAAGTATCTTCTTTATCGTATTACCAGGCATTGTCCATCTCCTCTGTTGAAATCGCCCAGCGCATCACCGATTCGGCATTCGCTTCGCTTTTGTCGAGAATCGCGGTCTGTCTGCCTTCATGCATCACCAGGATCCGGTCGCTGATCCCGATCACCTCGGGCAGCTCGCTCGAAATGAGGATGATCGCGACTCCCCTCTTCGCCATCTCGCAAATGAACTCATGAACGGCGGCTTTGGTGGCGACATCTATTCCCTTCGTCGGTTCGTCAAGGATCAGGACTTTCGGTTCCGTTCCGATCCATTTGGCGAGAACGACTTTTTGCTGGTTTCCTCCACTGAGGGTCTCGGCATCGACATGGTAGCCGGCGGCTCGGATTTCCATCCTTTCGCCGTGGTCAAGCACATAGGTCTCCTCTTCTTTCTTTTGCGTGACCGAACGTTTCCACGAAAGAGCATCAAGAACCGGCAAGGAGATATTGTGCGTCAGGCTCATCTTCAAAATGAGCCCTTGCCGCTGACGATCCTCGGGAACCAGCGCGATTCCGCTCTTCATCGCATCATACGGGCTTTTCGGCATGAAGGACTTTCCTTCGAAGGTGATCGTTCCGCCGGAAGCCTTATCGACTCCGAAGATCGTTCGAGCCACTTCGCTGCGCCCCGCTCCGATCAGACCGAAGAGTCCTAATATCTCACCCTCGCGGAGGGTGAAGGAAACGTTCCGGAACGCGCCCAGCTGGCAGAGCGAATCGACCCGAAGAATCTCTTTCCCCCAGGAGGGGGTGTGATCAGGATAGAGCTGGTCGATCGAGCGGCCGATCATCATTCGGATGATATCATCTTCGCTTGAACGGTCGATCCGGCCTTCGCCGATATATTGACCATCCCGAAGGACGGTGTAGTAATCACAAATCGTAAAGATCTCACTGAACTTGTGCGAGATGAAGAGAATCGCTTTCCCTTCAGCTTTAAGCTGACGGACGATTCGATATAAATCCTCGACCTCGCGATCGGTAAGAGCGGAGGTGGGCTCATCCATGATGACGAGCTTGGCGTCAAGGCTGAGGGCTTTGGCGATCTCAACCATATGCCGCTGGGCAACGCTGAGATTTTTGACCAATGTATCGGGATTGATTGACAGCTGCATCCGGGCAAGAAGCTCTTGTGTTTCCTTGCGCATCTGTTTCCAATCGAGTTTTCGAGTTTTAGGATGGCGCACGTGGTGCCCCATGTAGATGTTTTCCGTCACGCTGAGTTCAGGAAACATCGAAGCCTCCTGGTGAATGGCGACGATTCCGGCTTCTTGGGCGGCGATCGCGTTTCTGAAGGTGACTTCTTCCCCCTCGAGAAACACTTTTCCGCTGGTGGGCTGGTAGACTCCGGTCAAAATCTTCACGAGAGTGGATTTACCCGCTCCGTTTTCTCCGATCAGCGCATGGACTTCCCCACAGCGCACCTCCAGGCGGACATCATCCAGCGCTCGGATGCCGGGAAATACTTTCGTCAGGTTCTGGACCTTAACCAATGGCTGGTTCACTCGTTCCTCCTCACATCAAGAACAACAAACATCGATCGGGCTCCTCACATCGTGAAGAACCCGATCGGAATACCTCTTAGAAGTACGCAGCGAACATCTCGACGTTGTCTTTATTGAAGACGTACGGGGTGCTCATGAAAATGATGCCGTCATCGAGAACTTTCATGCTTCCCATGCGACCGGCGGGGATTTCTTCACCGACACTACCCTTCTTCGTGCCATCGATGAGGGCATTGAGAAGATAGGTGGAGGTGTAACCGAGGTCGATCGGATTCCACAGAGCCATTTGACGACAGGTGCCGTCGAGGATGTATCCCTTCATTTCGGAGGGCAGTCCAAGACCGGTTACTTCGACGATACCGGCTTTTCCTTCATCCTTCACAGCCTGAGCAGTTGCCAGAAGTCCAACGGTGGTCGGACAAATGATCGCTTTAAGGTTCGGATACTTCTTCATCAGAGCGACAGCTTCGCGGTAGCTCTTGTCGGGAAGGTCATCACCATAGACGACTTCGACAAGCTTCATCTTCGAATACTTGGGATCCTTGATCTCTTCCTTCATCCAGTCGATCCAGAGGTTCTGGTTCGTTGCCTGAGCGCTGGCGGAAAGCACAGCCACGTCTCCGGCATTATTGGCGAGCTCAGCGGCGAGCTGAATCTGCTGTCGGCCGATCAGCTCCGCATTGGAGGGGAGCAAGTCGACGATTCGACCGCCGACGTTGATTCCGCTGTCAAAGCTGATCACTTTGATTCCGGCGGCCATCGCTTTCTTGGCGACGGGAATGAGGGCGTCAGCGTCGTTCGCACTGATCGCGATTCCATCGACGCGCTGGGCGATCAACGATTCGATGATCTCGATCTGTCCTTCAGCGGTCGGCTGGCTGGGTCCCATATATACGGTCTTGATCCCGCCCAGCTAGGCAGCGGCTTCCTCGCTTCCTTTGAACACCGCATCAAAGAATCCGTTACCCATGTTCTTCACAAGGATGACGATCTCTTTCTGAGCTTTCGCTTCTTCCTTGGTTCCGGCAGCGAACAGCGTGCCGAAGGCCAAGCCGACGATAAGAATAACAAGTAGTGTTTTCTTCATCTTATGTCTCTCCTTTTCTGTATTTCTGCAATGCAGTTCTATGTTCTCCTGGTATTCAGGCTAACTCACGTAGTTACTTTCGATCGATATTGCTCCACTTCCCAATTTCGAATGAACTCGATCATCTCATCGGTCATGAACAGCGGACCTCCGAAGCTTTCGCTGTACACGCTGACCCGCACCGTGTCGATGAACAGCGCAAGCGGCTTTTCTCCGTCGGCGAACACCCCGGCATCCTGGACGCAGACCACCTTGGGGTTTTGTCCGTGCTTCTTCCCAAAGGCTTCAAACGCTTCGGTGATCGAACCTCCCTTGGGTACGAAGAGCGGCTTGAAGCCTGAATAGACGATGTGGTCGGGGGTGAAGGAAGAAGAGATCGGATGGAAACTCTTCTCACCGCTCAAGAACGATTTCGTATCGTTGGTATGGAAGTACGCGACCTCTCCCGCAAAGAGCGTCCTGAGCTCTTTTCTGATCGGATCGAGAATCGTCGAATCGACTGCCACGGGCCTTTCATCCACATCCCGCTTAAGGTTCGCCCTCAACGTGGAAAGAACGTGCCGATAGAGACCGTCGATCTCCTTGAGACTCTCCCCGCCTACGAAGATCCCATGATTTTGAAGAACGATGAGGTTGGGGACGTTCCGCAAGGGCGTGAGCGCTTTGCGGACCGTATCGGCGAGAATGAAGCCGGGTTTCACCAGCTCGATCCACAACGCCTCGGGGAAAAGCTTCCTAGTGTATTTCGCTCCCTCGACCGCGCAGGTGAGTCCGTTGACGAGAGCCGGGTGCAAATGCACGACGTAGGTGAACGGCAGCAGAGCGTGGAGCAACGCTTCCACGGAAGGCCGGGCGGTCTCGCCTTCAAGGCGGGAGGCCATCATCATGTGCAGCACTTCCGCTTCCCTCTTCGCATCATCGCTTGAGAACGTCCGGTTCCAGATCGCTTCCAGTTTCGAGCGGTCCATTCGGACGAATCCACCCTCATCGATCGATCCGAGGGCATGGCCGCTCGCCTTCACATAGAGGATGTTCCCTTCTTTATAGGAGGTGTTTCCGCCTCCGAGAAGAACGAGATGAGGATCGCGTCCATACCGTCGGGAAGCGTTGATCAAGGCTTCCAGACTCATAGCCGTTCCTTAAGAATCACTTGCTCGTACGTTCCGACGCGCTGAATCAATTCCTCTTCCAACGGAACGTTGTTTCGCCTGAGGAACTCCGCCCATACTTCGCCGAACGGAAGCACCGAGAGGTGTTCGCTGAGGGCCATTGCCGCATAGCCGTTGCCGGTCTCTTCATATTCGATCAGCTGATCGGTCGGTTCCAAGAGGGCGAAGAGCAGAGCTTTCCGCATCGATCTGGTTCCGGTGACCCATGCCCCGACCCGGTTGATCGAAGCATCGAAGAAGTCGAGCCCGATGTGGCAGCTTTCAAGCTTGCCGCTGCGAACCAGCTCTTGGGCGACCCGGCGTGTCTTGTCATCGAAGAGAACGACGTGGTCGCTGTCCCAGTGCATCGGTCGCGATACATGCAAGAGAATCTCATCATCGAATAAGAGGATCGAACTGAGCTTGTCGGAGACATCCTCCTCGGTGTGGAAGTGCCCCATATCAAGACAGAGCATCTTATCGTTCCGGGCCGTATAGTTCATGTAGAACTCGTGCGAGCCGACGACAAACGCTTCGCTGCCGATTCCGAAGAGCTTGGTTTCAAGGGCATCCCTCATATGTTCACGAGGGTATTCGATCTTGAAGATCTCATCGAGGCTCTCTTTGAGGATCGCTCGATACCCCATCTTGTCGGCGGTGTGGTTTTTCGCGCCGTCGGGAATCCACGTATTGAGAATGCACGGCGATCCCTGCTGCTCGCCGATCCACGCGGCGATTTTGCGGGTCCGCTTGGCATGTTCGATCCAGAACTGACGGATCTCTTCATCTTTGCTTGCCAAGGTATATCCGTCATTCGCTTTCAGGTGGCTGAAAAACGTGCCGTTGAAATCGAGATGGACGTTGTTCGCTTTCGCCCAATCCATCCAACCTTGAAAGTGTTTCACTTCAATCTCGTCGCGATCGACGAATTCGGAACCGAACTCGCCATAGCTCGCATGGAGGCTGATGCGGTGAGGACCGGGGACGATCGAAAGCACTTCTTCAATATCGGCTCTCAGCTGCTCGATCGTCTGCGCTTTGCCGGGATGGGAGCCGGTAACCTGGATTCCACCGCCGCTGAGCTCGGAATCGGGAGTTTCGAACCCCCCGACATCGTCTCCCTGCCAGCAATGAATTGAAATGGGAATCCGATTGAGACGCTCGAGTGCGGCATCGGTATCAACACCGATCTTTCGGTATTGTTCTTTCGCATACTGGTATGAAGTTGTTTTCATAAACTCCTCCTACCTATAACTGTACCCTTACTTTGCTCTTTTTGTCTTGACATAATAGGCATATTTTAGCATTATTTTGTCAATATGAGCCTGATTCTCCGTGCTTCCGACTATTTTTACGACCCTTCCTTCCCCATCAAGGTCCTTGACCGGGATCCGGAAATTCCTTATCCCCTCCACAGTCACGACTTCTGGGAACTGATCGTGATCGTCTCGGGAAGCGGGACTCACTTCGACACCGCCGGATCGTTCGAGCTGACCAGCGGAAACGTCTTCGTCATTCCTCCCGGCTTCAAGCACGGCTATCGGGATGTCCGCGATCTGCGCCTTTTCAACATCCTCTTCGACATCTCCATGTTCGAGGAATCGTTCTTCGATCTGAGCAACATGAGCGGCTATCAGGCGCTCTTGAAGGTGGAACCCTCCTACCGTCATGACGGCTCGCTTTCGACGCTGATGCAGCTCACCCCCGCCCAGCAGGCGCGGGTGCTGCCCCTGCTTGAGCACATGCTCGTGGAATCGGATTCGACCGAGAGCGAGATCGGGGCGAAGGCCGGAGCGTTCGCTATTCTCGCCCAGCTCCTGGTGATGCTCTTTCGGATCTACGCCGAGCAGCCGCGGAAGGACAACCAGACCGTCATGCGGATCGCCGACGCC
>Ga0116182_1003681_pt1 | contig 14072 bp, 17 predicted proteins | sample AD_UKC077_MetaG_FD_89805 | JGI IMG/M metagenome (GOLD analysis project Ga0116182, IMG submission 89805) | Active sludge microbial communities of municipal wastewater-treating anaerobic digesters from USA - AD_UKC077_MetaG | ecosystem: Engineered > Bioreactor > Anaerobic > Digestate | place: USA...
CCAATTTTCCCGGAAGAGGGACACGGTACCTGAAAACACACTTATATTGTTTGCTTTTACGCAATTTTGCCCCTATACTGCCTTCATGAATCTACATCAACGGTTTGTTCATCTATTATAACTTCCTTTTTTCTTTCAAATTGTCAGATAACTCGGTTCCGTTCTTGCATCGTATGCGGATCGCCTCCATCTATGTGGTAACGGGTGTGTACTTTATTGCCGCCGCGGTGAACCTTTCGTTTGTTCTTGATAAAAAGGCCTATCTTACCGCGGGTTTTCTGGTCGCCTACCTGGTTTTAGCGCTCGTTACGCTCATTATCTTGTGGACAACGCGCAGGACGGAACGCGCGAAACTCTGTCTGGGATTCTGTGTCATTCTGCTTATTCTCGAACAGATACTCGATGGCGGCGGTGTGTTCGGTCTGGGGGTTTTCTATCTTGCGTTCGGTTTTTCTGTCGCGTATCCCCTGTTCGGTATTGTCCCTACGATAGTGTTCATGATTGTATATTACAGCGGACTCCTGTTCCGCCTGTCTGCCGGGAACTTTCTTCCCACGTCAATATTCAATAGCTCCGAAATTACTCTCAGAATGCTTATAATTCTCGGTATGGCTCTTGTATTGCAGGCAACCACCTGCTTTGCAATTGAAGTGATTATCCGGCATCTGTCCCGTCTGGCTTATTTTGACCAGGTTACCTGCCTCCCGAACCGCTTCAAATTTCTGTCCTTCCTCCACGACGGCATTCTCCGAAACAGGAAAGAACCCCGTCCGCTCAGTGTGGTTGCCGTAAAAACCGTGAACATGAACAAATTGAATACCATGCTTGGAAATGCGCTTGCGGACGATCTGCTCAGGAATGTGGGTTCCCGCATTTCAGGCTATCGAAACGCCACCCGGGCCGTAGGCCGCTGGAGCAGTTCCATATTTGTGTTGTATACCGATTTGCATGAACTGAGTCATCTGGAGCGGTACACGGCCGAACTGATGGCTACGCTTTCGGAACCCTATCTCGTGGACGGACGCGTGGTTTCGGTTTTCTTTAACAGTGCGGTATCCCGGTGCCCTGAAGACTCGTGCGAACCCGCTGAACTGGTCAACAAGGCAATCTCCCTCCTTGAACAAACCCGTTGCCGGCCGGGAGATGTCGCATTTTATTCCAAAGATATCCAGTGCTGCCAGCTCAGGATGTTCAGCCTGCTTGATGATCTGTCCAATGCCGATTTCGACCGGGACTTTTACCTGGTGTATCAACCCAAAGTCCGTGTTGCGGACAAGGGCTGTGCGGGAGCGGAGATACTGCTGCGCTGGAATAGCCACGAGCGGGGCGACATTTCCCCGGGGGAATTTATTCCCGTCGCGGAACAATGCGGCATGATTCACCGCATAAGCCGCTGGGTTATTCAGCGCAGCTTTGCCGAGATCGCGGCAATGTCCGCAGCCGATCCGGAACTCTTGCTGGATAAGTTATTCGCGATCAATCTGTCCGTAACCGACCTCTATGACCGGGAGTTCGTTGACTTCATTGAAATCATGCAACACCGGTACGGAATTCCCTCCTCCGTGATTGAATTTGAAATCACGGAAGGCGTCATGCTCGACGATGATCCCCGCGTCGCTGAAAACATTGACCAGCTGCTTTTACGAAAATTCAGGATCGCCATAGACGATTTCGGTACCGGATATTCGAGTCTCGGCTACCTGCACCGGTTACGAGTACATAACCTCAAGATAGACCGGAGCTTTGTTCAGGGTATGTCGGGGCAGGAATCGGGAGACAAATCCGCCCTGATCGATGCGATAATTTCCATGAGCAAGTCCCTCAAGATCCAGATAACGGCCGAAGGCGTGGAGACAAATCAGCAGTTTTCGTATCTGGTGGAACGGGGATGCGATCTGGTACAGGGCTTTCTGTTCAGCAAGGGTCTCAGGAAGGATGAGTACGTGAAGTACTGCCGCATGGCGGCAATACCGGTGGTATAAACAGACTGCTATCAAAATTGTTGAAAAGTTTTCAACAAAATTGATAGCAGCAGTGAAGATCCCTCTAGATGATCATCGCGGAACGCGACCAATCATAGTACTTCGAGGTCAACTCTTCTTCTGACGGCATGGCATACCATGCTTTTTCCTTTTTGTTTACCAGCGCAAATCCGTCCTTTACGATCTGGAAGCGGAAGTTGCCGGCAAAGGTTCGGTCAAGCGTTTTGGTAACTTTTCCCCGCTCGGTTACTGCGGCGATACATTCGATCAGGTGGCCGAGGTTGTGGTCGTACATGGGACCGATGTGGCCGGTATGTTCGAGATCGTCAAGATCGATAACCTTGAGGTCGCAGTAGCAGAGGGCAGGCAGCGAAATCTTCGAATCACCCTTGACGATGTACTCACCGAAAGCTTTCGGAGCAAGCGAACTGACAACCAGTGGCTGCACGGGACAAAGCTCCTGATATACATGGTACGGTTTGCCCGGTCGGTCGGCCGGGAAGTCGCTTTTATCGAGACCCAGGGTCCGTCCGTCCGGAGTGGTCAGATACATTCTCCTGAATGCGGAAAAGGGTATCTTTTCCAGAACCCGGTACACAGAAAGATAGACCGAGTGCTTTGCCTCACCGTTCCGGTGCGGGACACAGCGTTCTTTTGCGTAATTCCAGTCAAAGTCTCCGGAGAAACCGCCGTCAAGTTCAATAAAGACAAGCCGCTCATGGGAACCACGTTTTGAGCTTGTGGTCATGTACGCGCCGAATTTGTCCGGATCGAGCATGGACGCGATCAGGGATTCGGTGGGAAAGAGAGTGAGATAATAATGCATTTCGGACATTGGTGTCTCCTTTAGCCTTCTGGTTACTTAATAAGGGAACTGATCCAGGTTACGAGATTGTAGTCCTGGAAAACCGAGACGGTAATGAGCGAAATAACCGCCATGATCTTGATGAGAATGTCGAGTGAAGGACCGACGGTGTCTTTGAGCGGGTCACCAACAGTGTCCCCAACAACCGAGGCGGAGTGCGCGTCCGAGCCCTTGCCGCCATGATGGCCCTGTTCAATGTACTTCTTCGCGTTGTCCCAGGCGCCGCCCGAGTTCGCGGTAAACAGCGCAAGCATGATGGCGGAAAGGGTGGTTCCGATAAGCATGCCTCCAACGAAGTCGGCGCCGAGGAGGAATCCGCCGGCAAGCGGGGTGAGTACGGAGATAAGTGCCGGGAGTTTCATTTCGGCGAGGGCCCCGGCGGAGCTGATGGTAATACAGGTGGTGTAATCGGGTTTTGCTTCCCCGGTAAGGATGCCGGGGATTTCCCGGAACTGGCGGCGTACTTCCTGGACCATCTTGCGCGCGGCTTTCGCGACGGCTTCGATGAGGATTCCCGAGAACAGGAAGGGCAGGGCCGCACCAACGAGACCTCCCGCGAGGGTCATCGTGTTGATGAAGTTGAGATTAAGGGTGTATCCGTCGGTATCATTGGGCATCGCCTGCGCGTAGAGGAAGGACGCGAAGAGGGAGAGCGCGGCGAGACCGGCTGAGCCGATGGCGAACCCCTTGCCGATGGCGGCGGTTGTGTTGCCGACCGCGTCGAGCTGATCGGTGATGATGCGTACCGAGGGATCAAGTTTGGACATTTCGCTGATGCCGCCCGCGTTGTCCGCGATGGGGCCGTAGGTATCGACCGAAACGGTCGAGATGACGAAGGAGAGCATCCCGATCGCCGCCATGGCCACGCCGTAGAGCCCGGCGATGGCGTTCGCGCAAATCGCGGCGCCGGCAAGAACGAATACCGGGAAGAATACCGATTTCATACCGACCGCGAGGCCCTGGGTTATGTTGAGCGCGGTTCCTTCCCGGCTTGCTTCCGAAATCTGCTTTGTCGGAAGAAAGTCGAAACTGGTGGAATGTTCGGCAAGTTGTCCGATGAGGATTCCGGTAATGATACCGGCAACTGCGGCAAACCAGGGGGACAGAGCTCCGAGGCGGAAGCCGAGAGCGGCTATGTCCTGACCGGAAAAATAGAACCAGGTGAAAATCCCCGTGCCGATCAAGGTGAGCAGGGCGGAAATCCAGGTAGAAAGATTCAGTTCATGGTGCGGATGATCGCTAATTTTCTTTACAAGGAGGAACGCGATTCCCGCCATACAGGAAATGGTGCCGATTCCGGCAAAAATGAGCGGGTAGACCAGCAGGTGCGATACGAGATCGTAGCTGATGGAGCCGGATGCCGCGGTGAGATTGGTATAGAACATGTATGATGCGAGCACCACGCTGGAAATGAGCGCGCCGACGTAGCTTTCGAGGAGATCGGCGCCAAGACCGGCAACGTCGCCGACATTGTCGCCTACGTTGTCCGCGATGGTCGCGGGGTTCCGGGGATCATCCTCCGGGATGTGCGCTTCGGTTTTTCCCACGAGATCGGCGCCCATGTCGGCAGCCTTCGTAAAGATTCCTCCGCCAACCCGGTCAAACATGGCGATTACCGAACAGCCGAGCGCGTAGCCGGAAACGGTCATGGTAAAGGGAATAAAGGTAATGCCGAGCCAGTTTGCCTTGATAAGGAGCTGTTCCTGGCCGAGTTGCCCGAAGAACTGGCCGAAAACCAGGTAAATCAGTGCCAGGCCGAACAGGGAGAATCCTCCAACGGAAAGACCCATGACGGAGCCGCCCCTGAAGGCAACCTTGAGGGTTTCGCCGATACTGCCGGTCTCCCGTGCCTTGTTAGAAACTCGTACGTTGGAGATTGTTGCGATTTTCATGCCGATCCAGCCGGCGGAACCGCTCATGACCGCGCCAAGTATGAAGGCCACTCCGGTGTACCAGGAGACGACAATTCCGAGCGCCAGGGCAATAAGCACGGCAATTTTTGCGATAAGACCGTATTCATGCCGGATAAAAGCGTCCGCACCTTCGCGGATGGCGCCGGATATCTCTATCATCCGGTCAGTTCCCTGATTCATGCGTTTTACGCCGTAAAAATTGATTCCGGCAAACGCAAGGGCCGCCAGTGCGGCTATAAAGACAAAACCAAACATGGTGAACTCTCCTTATAACGCAAGCATAAGACAGTTTTCCGGAAAATGTCAACGAAAAGAAAATGGAGAAAAAAGAGAAAAATATGGGTTTTTCTCCAAAAAGTATTATAGTTACTGTACATGGAAGTCAAACAGATGTTCGATGGTAAAACGATGCACATGCATTGGGGGCATGATTTTTCAGCATTTTTCCATGCCTTGCCCTGTGGCGCCGCCCTGCATGCTCTGGTGTATAACAGCAAGGGTGAACCGGACGACTATATAACACTGGACGTTAATAGTGCGTTCGAAGAGAAAATGAAACTCCGGAGAAACCAGATACTCTCCCGTCCCGCCTCCGAACGCATGTCTTCCGACGAATTGCGTCATTGGCTTGATCTGTTTACCCCGGTAGTTCAAAACGATATTCATACCCATTTTGACATGTACGACAAGGACGGACGACGATACAAAGCGCTTGCTTCAAGTCCGGGCCGAAACCTGTTCCTTATCTTTTTCTCCGAATCGGGGGAGTATCGGGACGAATTCCGCGTTATGGAGATGATGCGTAACTCCTACTCCGTTCTGAATGATTTGCACCTGCGGATTTTTCAGGATCGGTCCATCCGTCCCGATATTGAAACCGGCATCATTCTCGAACGGGTGTGCCGGAGTCTCGATCTTGATTTCGGCGCACTCTGGCTTTCGGACTCGAATGGTAATCATTATATTGTAAACAGTTTCTTTCCGGGGAGAGAGTCGGAACTTGACGAACTGCAACGGTATCCCCGTCTTTTCCCCTGTGTAATGGACAAATTGATGCACGGTAGTGGCAGTTTTTTCATTTCACGGGGCATGTTCCTTGACCGGCATTGTCAGGATTTACAGACTCTGGACAGGTTGGGAGTTCAGCACCTTTTCTTTGCGGATATTCATGTCCCGTCGTCAAAGACACCTGGTATTGTCTGTTTCGCCAGTTCCCGGGATAATTCCCTGTTCGGACATTCTACAAAAGGCTATCTTGATCTGGTTGTACTCTATCTGGTCAGCCTGTTTTCACGGAACAGTTAATTCCAGGGATTGGTAAACTCGGCTGGAGGTTTGCAGAAGAGGCAGGAAGAATCCGTTTCCAGCGATTCCGCGATGCGTTCGACCATTTTTGCTGAAGGATACTTTTCTCCCCGTTCGATCTGGGCGATATAATTGCCCGACGTTCCCGCAAGTTCCGCGAGTTTTTCCTGGGTGAGACTTTTTTTTGTCCGAAATTCACGGATATTATGCGCAAGGTACCACTGGATGTTAGTCACGTATCCCTCCTCCCGGCCGGTAATCCCGTTTAATTACCGGATTGTATTCCATTTCCAATTATAGTAATACAATAGCATCCTGGAGTACTTGACAACCAACTTTCAGGCATTATAATCGTGAAGTATATCTAAGAGCAATAGTTTCGTAGTATTTCGACACTGAATGTACTCAAATGCCAATACATGCTACACTGTAACCCTACGGAGTAACGCATGGTCAGTATTCAAACAATGGAAAAAAAGCCGCGGCGCATCTATTTCGTGCTGCTGGCATTACTTGCATTCCTGATTCCTCTCGGGATTTACGAAGTGTATAACAAACAATATCTGTACTTTGCCCTGGAGGCGGTAGCGTTTGCTTTTGGCGTATCGTATGCGGTACGGTTCAAACGGGCTTTTCCCATAATCGAATTATACCGGGAGCATCTGACGCTTGTCCGCGGCACGGTCCGGAAAGAGGTGCCGTACGATGCAATTGGAACGGTTGAAGAAATGTCAAATTTTCTGGCAACCATATATATCAGTCCGAAGGAACAGTACCTGATTCACAGCAACCATTATCCGGGCATGCCGAAAGACGATACAAAGCGGACGGTCAATATTCTCGCCGGAGAAATCAAAAAGCGCACCGGTGAGTGTCCGTATATCAAGCACCGGTGAGTGAGCGGATCAGTGGCGAAAGCAGAAATGGAAAAGCAACTGATTCTCAATGTTGATGATCTTGGATTACACCGTGATATCGTTACCGGTGTTGAAGCGCTTTGGAACCATGAGTGCATTTCCACCTGCAGCGTCTTTGCTACATCGACTATCCTGGATGATACTCTTGAGGATCTGAAAAAAACTCGGGATACCGATTGGGGTCCATTTGATCCTTGACGGGGATCGGCCTGTTCTTGATCCGGCGAAAATTCCGGGGCTTGTTGATGACAATGGCTTCCTGCTGCAGGATGGTCGTGAAATACGGAAACGGTTGAAGCCGGACGAAGTGTTCAACGAGTTCTCCGCGCAAATTGAAGCCATTCAAAAGCGGGGTGTGCGTATAAGTCACCTGGACTCACATCGGGGGTTCTGTTTTCTGATTCCGAAATTGTGGAGTGTCTACCGTGAACTTGGCCGAAAATACACGGTTCCCCTTGCATTGCCTAAAAACTTCATGTTCAACAAAACGAGAAAACAAGTGCCCGGTTCTACCGATTCCCTGATTGGTGTGTATGATCTCAAAGAAGAAGAAAATGTGGATAACCGTTACAACGCCTATGACCGCATGTTGGCCAGACTTGGTGCGGGAACGCATTATTGCTTTTCCCACCCTTCGCCGCCGACCCGATCGGTTCAGGACTCCTTTGGAGACTTTCAAATTCGTGCCGATGATTACGCCCTCTTTCTCTCACCGGAATGGAGTGAATTGCTGAAGAAACACGGGATAACGCTGTCGTCATTTCGGAAATAACACGGTTATTCCTTGAAACTTCCCGCCGTAATTCCGGAAATGATGAATCGCGACGCAACAATGTAGACGCAGATGGCGGGAATGAACGACAGGGCGATCCCGAGGTAGATTCCGCCGAATTCCACATTATGAATATCAGCCTGCAGGAGTACGGCCATCATGGGCAGGGTAAAAAGCTTCCGGTCGCTCAGAAGTATGTACGGCAGTACGAAATTGTTCCATGACGCGACGAAAATGAAAAATGCCTGTGTCGCGAGCGCGGGCCCCATTACCGGAAGAATGATGGCATTGAACGTCCAGAACTCCCCGGCTCCGTCTATCCGTGACACCTCGGCAAGCTCACGGACTGGCAACGAGACGAGATATTGCCGCAGGAAGAACACTACCACCGGAGAGGCGATTGCGGGAACGATCAGGGGAATATACGAGTCGAGGAGCCGCAATGAAAACACAATCCGGAAAAATCCGATATAGGACAGGGACAGGGGAAACAGCATGACGAACATGATCATGCCCCAAAGCGCCCGCTTGAACCGGAACTGATACACATGGATCCCGTACGCCGCCATGGCCGATGAATAGGTTGCGCACAGGGACGTTAATGATGCGATAAGAAAGCTGTTGAAAAATCCTCGTGACAGGGAAAAGCCGGTGGAGTTAAGGATGCGCCAGTTATCTAAAAGGTGAACGGACGGGAGGAGGGTAAGCCCCGAGTTTATTTCCGGCGTTGATCGTGTGATGTTGATAAACACCAGATAGACCGGAAGAAGGGCGAGTACTCCCAGAAAAACCATGACGAGGTAGATGAATGCTTTGAGAACAGGGATTGCGGGCGTCTGGTTTTCGGCAATTGAAATGGGTCTTTTCTCACTTGAGCGGTTATCCTGCATGTTCAGCCTCACGAAATACTTTTTGTATGGGAGAAGCGGGTACTGACTCCACGATAAAGCCATGTACGGGTGATGTCAAGAAAGATAAGAATTGATTGAGCCACACAGGATTCGCCGTGAATTTGTGAATTATCAGGGGAGTGTATTGCACATTTTGTTGTACATGGGATCCATGGATAGTATAGGTAAAAATTCGATAGTTGAAAAAGGACATTGGAAGATCCAGAGTATGGAGCCATTATTTTGCCACCAATGCGTCAAGAAGAATTTTCAATGATTTCATCAAATCTTCATAAAGTATATCTTTTGCATAAGAAAACTGTTTTGCATATTTTAGCCAGATGGTATGCAGGGCTTTGCTTTGTGCGATTTCAGCCATTCTATTATCACTTTCTTTAATGAGATTTTCTGTGCCTCTGTGCTTACAAGTTTCTGTAAAGGCACTCTTTAATTTTTTAATATCAAATTGCTTCTCTTTGGTAAGAATATAAACATCATAAAAATCACGAGGACGGGTAGATGCAACGCCTCTGCTGATTATAGTTTGAAGCTTTTCTGCAAGAATGGTTTCTATGTTGTAGCCCCAGAGCGTAAATGAATTCTCAGTTCCAAAAAGCGGGGAAAATTTATATACCAACGGTCGAGGAGTTATTTTATCTCCTGTTGAAAGATCTATTGAAAGCGGAGTAACAATTGAAAAATATGTAGCACTAAATCTTATACGGAATCCACCATATTCATACTCAGGCCGTATAGGTGAAAAATGAAAATCTGAAAATGTTATATCGTCATCAAGATGTATCCGGCTGATTTGCTTCAATGCCTGCAGGATTAATTCTTCATCCAGCGGCAGATTACGCAACGTTATATCCAAATCCATTGTAGAACGGGTATCAAGCCCCACCATATTGGAAATTAGTATACCGCCTTTTATGATGAACTTGTCCTGATATTTTGATTTTGAAAGGCGTTCCAAAAACCGTTCAAACATGAAGTTCTGTAAAACAGTCTGGGATGTAACATTGTTGGACTTTGCATAATTATTTATTTTAGCTTTTATGCTCATGACTTCTTTTGTTCTGTTCATACGAGCACCCCGATTACATCCCGGACTTTTTGAAGAATATGAAATTTATCTGCATATGAGCCAAGTTTTCCCAAGTCTTTACTTTTTAAGGAAGCATATAGTTTTATTCCGTCCAGGAACGTTTCTTCATCCATTCGGCTACGGCTGCGAATAATGTCACAAATTGTACGCTCTGCGTCATAACAAGGGACAAGATTGCCGTGAATTGTTTTTCTCTCTGTACGTCCCAGGTCAAAAAAGGCGGGTTTTACATAGTAAATCTTGCAAGCTTTCTTTATTTGAACAGATGGGCGCTTGTTATCCGGTACAGTAATAGAATGCTCAAAAGGGGTTCTTCCACTGATTCCATTCAAGAAAAGAGCGCTTTCATGGGAAAATATGATATGTTCAGATCGTTGGCTCAAAGAAAGCATTTCATCGGGAATCTCTGCAGGAAAAATGTATTGTCCTTTGGCAATTCGTGACAGAGATCCCTTCTTCACCAGATACGAAAGTATGGCACGGGAAACGCCGACTTCTTCTGCGAATTTTGTAGGGATTATTCCTCCATTGTCATTGGCAAGCTGATGGAGGATAGTTTCAGATTTGATTTTCTTTTCTTTGACAACCATACCCAAATAGTATGCCGATTTGGTATGATTGTCAAATAGAATTTAATTTACTCGTATTGCTTTATGGGGTTGTTAAAGTAACTATCAGTTATCGATAACAAAACAACACGGGCGAATAAGTGTCAGTACAAGCCTGGAAACTATCCGGTATTGGCAATATCTTCAAACAAGCTCAAGTTTCAGTTTTTTCCCCAAGACAGAGGCAGCCTTGCTGAGTGTTGTCAAAGTTACCGATTCGTTATCCGGATCGAGAAGACGGTCTACAGCCGCACGGGAAGTCTCAAGACGATGAGCGAGTTCAGTTTTCGTGAGGTTTTGGCTTTTGATAGTTTCGAGGAGTTGAAATGAAATGAGTTTCTTGACAGCGCCATTTTCTACTGCTTCTGCAATGCCCTCTGCTTCGAGAAAATCATCGAATGAACTACCAATGGTTTTATTTTTCTTCATCATAGCCTCCTCTCAAAACGTCATTACGTCTTTTCTTGGCAAGTTCAAGATCATCATGCGGTGTCTTCTGACTTTTCTTTATGATACCATGGAGTAATACCATGAATCCTTTCCAGACAGTGAAGAATACGCGGGAGATCTTGGTGTGCAAGTTCGTACGGACTTCCCACAAGTCGGAATCCATTTTCCTGACGAGAGGCAGTCCTACTGGCCAGGCCATCTCTACTGCCTTGATATCCTCGCCGATGTTTTTCTTTTCATCGGACGAAAGACTCTTCAGCCATGCCCGTACTGGTTCATTACCGGACGGGGTCTTGTAAAACACCACCTTGATATTCTTTTCTTCTGCCATAGTATAAGTGTACCAAAAAAGATACGATAATACAAGAGAAAATATACGTATTCGTACACAGAGAGTAATGATTACCGAGTTGATTCTTTCGAATCTTTTTTCAATGCTCGAGGCCGTATGTGGAGGCTCTCGTATGATTACGAATAATCCATGAGGTGTTTGCAGATAAAACCAATGCACGAGCGCCAGACCAATAAACTTGAGCCGTACTTCAAGTAAAAAAACCGAACCCAAAAGGATTCGGTTTTTTTTGAGCCACACAGGATTCGAACCTGTGACCCACGCCTTAAAAGTATCTTCGGGGGCTCAATCCTTACTGATTTTCGGTTATTTTCACTTTTTTGCGTGAATTTGTCAATTATCAGGAGTTATCAGACGTAAACAGGGAGAATCAAGGGAGGGCATTGCACATTTAGTTGCACATTCATTATACTTTTACAGGAAGAAGAAGTCATCTGTATTGCTTATAGTATTGGAATTACTAAGGAGAACAATTGAGACTTGCTAATCCTGATGAAGCTTTGCGAAAAAAGTTTGTTTTTTCATTTTTTAGTCTGTTTACTATATCTCTAGGTATTTCTCTTATCAGTATCCTTGTTCTATTCTATGCAAGTATTATTTCCATGGATCAAAGCCAGGCATTATCCGATTTGAGGCTAGTGAGAATGTATCTTGATATCAGATATCCCGGTGAATGGAACGTACGGGGCGATTCAGTTTTCAAAGGCGATATACAGGTCTCTGGTAATTACCGGATAGTTTTAGAACTGGCTCAATATATACGCCCTGATACAAGGTTGTTATTCCATGCCGGGAGTGTATCGGACAATGTCGAGACTCTCGCCCTTCACAAGATGGGATTTGTCATGAGACTGGTTATATCCCTCAAGAAGGTCGATCACCGACTTGATATCAGATTCAAAGGCAAAGCCTCGGGCAAGGATCATTTGAAAAGCTGGTATTTACCATTTTTCTCATTGCCAACCTACTGCTGGCTACCATCATACTCCTTGTAGCGTATCGAATAATTTACAAGCTTTCGGAACCGGTTCATCGGCTTATAAAAAAACATGCTGAAATCACCGTCGAGAACGAATTGCTAGAGAATATATCCCGTAAGGATCCGCTTACAGGGCTCTTGAATCGTCGGGGCTTTCATCTTGTTTTAAGCGAAAGCATGTTCCCGGTAAATGGAACCTGTTCGGCAGTAGCCATTATCGATCTGGATGATTTTAAAAAAATCAACGATACCTATGGGCATGCGTGTGGCGATCATGTACTCAAAGAGGTTTCCCGTCTCGTTGCCGACCGAACCCGCCAGGGAGATATCGCATGTCGTTGGGGTGGCGAAGAATTCCTGGTATTCTATTCGAGCGCTGACGAAGCCTCGCTCTCAGAGATTGCGAACCGGATCCGTCAGACAGTAGCTGATCATATGTACTTGTTTGAGGGTCATTATCTGACGGTGACTGTGACCATCGGATTCTCGCCATGCAGAAATATATCTGATTTTGCTGCTTGTTTGAACCGGGCCGATGACGCATTGTACTACGGCAAGAAAAAGGGGAAAAATCAGGTAGTACAGGGCTGACTACAATTACCATCCGATTTTATTGAGTAGTATTCCACACAGATAACATATGGCAATGGTCGTGAAAGCCATCTTGCAGAAAAGAATTGATTATCCACACATTGTCAATACATTGGATAAGAGGGACAGAAAAGGAATGATAGAATATAAGTAGTAAGAACCTTCGTTAAACATGAAGTTTCGAACAAGACTGGAGATTATCAAGCAAATTATAAAGAGTGCACTCTACCGTTTCTGATAATGCTGTATTATAATTACCTCTTCATAGAAGAAAAATCATTCAAAAGGAAAGGAAAAGTGGGAGAAGAGTCAAGAAGCAACAGAAAGAAACGAGAAACAAAACAACACATACTGGAAGTGTGTGAGCAACTATTTGTATTCGAGAAAAGCTTCGAAAATGTTACCATGCGCGAGATTGCACAGCGTGCTGATGTAAGTGTTGGTTCCTTGTATCTGTATTACAGGACAAAAGAAGATATTCTGTCGACTATAATTGCTGTTTTCTTGCAGAAACACGTTGATAAGATAAAAATAATCCTTGCTGAGAAACAATCCGGGATAGAAAAATTATCGGCAATACTGGATTATTTTGGAGAAATGTCTATTGATCCCTATGTTGCGGTTTTTTCGCGTATTAAGATTACATATTCTACGCTACCCAAGATGTTAACCTCGGATGCCTCTAAAAGCACAATCAGTTTGTTGGGACAATTAGTCGAACAGGTAGAGGAAATTTTAACGGTGGGACGGAATGACGGGACCTTAATCCTGGCTGATTCGCCGAAGATCGCAGCAAGCGCCCTGATGAGGCTGATAATCTCTCTGTTTATGAGTGCGAGAATCCTCCAGACGGGATTGATACCGATTCCATCGGAGGTATTAGATCCAAATCCGGCAGGATACTTTCTGATTCTTAAAAAATACCTTTTACGGAGTTTTATCACCTGATTTCGTAGTTTTTTATTGACTCTACCTGTAATTTCTATTAGTTTAGATTGAACGACGTTCAAATATGAACAATGTTCAATATAAACTAGGATGTTTTCCAGCGAGTGCAGAAAACGTCTGGAGGGCTTGTTATGAGAAATGGAAGCGTTGTGTTTTTGATGTCGGTACTGCTATTGCTCCGAGGATGTTCAGGCAAAAAATCGGCAATTGACCCTAAAAACATGGATCAACTGCATAAAGAGAATGGCATACCTGTGTATGTCCGGCTTCTTACAAAAGAGCCGTTTTCTGTATTCCGGAAGTATCCCGCGGAATTCCGCGCAAAGCGCCAGTCTACCGCTTATGCAAAGATTCCGGACGTAGTTAGAAAGGTCAATGTAAAGGTCGGGGAC
>Ga0116182_1003697_pt1 | contig 14032 bp, 9 predicted proteins | sample AD_UKC077_MetaG_FD_89805 | JGI IMG/M metagenome (GOLD analysis project Ga0116182, IMG submission 89805) | Active sludge microbial communities of municipal wastewater-treating anaerobic digesters from USA - AD_UKC077_MetaG | ecosystem: Engineered > Bioreactor > Anaerobic > Digestate | place: USA...
CATTTTTTTCGTCAGCAGCTAAAATTGAGCCAATGTCGAACAAGCGATTTTGAACAAAATTTATAATCTCTTTATCAGAATTATCAATTTTAAAATTTAGAAGCATTCCAATAAATGAGTTTAGCTCGTCAATTGTTCCATAAGTTTCTATGCGTAAACTATCTTTTCTCACAATTTGACCACCTAAAAGTGATGTGTTTCCTTTATCTCCAACTTTTGTATAAATTTTCATGATATAAATTTTTAATATTAACTTAAATCCATTGTTACGTTTTTGTTTATTTCGTCAGATTCTATCAAACCATCTCTCAATCTTACTATTCTTCGTGCATACAAAGCAATATCTTCTTCGTGTGTTACTAAAATAATTGTATTTCCTTTTTTATAAATTTCTTCAAATAAAGCCATTATCTCAATTGAAGTTTTTGTGTCAAGATTTCCTGTAGGCTCGTCAGCAAGAATGATAGAAGGCTTGTTTACCAATGCACGTGCCACAGCTACTCTTTGACGTTGTCCACCAGAAAGCTCGTTTGGTTTATGATGCGCTCTATCTGTTAATCCAACAGATTCAATAACTTCTTGGGCTCGTTTTTGTCTTTCTTTTGAAGAAACACCTGCATAAACCAAAGGTAAAACGACATTTTCAAAAGCAGTATAGCGAGGTAACAAATTAAAAGTTTGAAAAACAAAACCTATTTCCTTATTCCTAATTTCTGCAAGTTCGTTGTCGCTCATAAAACTCACATCAGTACCATTTAGTTCATATTGACCTGAAGTTAAACTATCCAAACAGCCAATAATATTCATTAAAGTTGATTTTCCGCTTCCTGAAGGACCCATTATTGCAACATATTCATTCTTGCAAATGTTTAAATTTATTCCTTTCAAGGCATTTACAGTAATGCTACCAACGTAATAATCTTTAATAATATCTTTAAGCTCAATTATTTTATTCACTATACAAAATTTTTACGAAATTAAACAAATTTTACATTAAAAACTCCATGTTTTAAATTATATCCTAAAAAAATTACACCAAAGCGATAAAAATTTAAAAAAGTTGCATTTTTAGTTTTAGTTAATTCTCTCCAAGCTTCAAACATATCGTTAGACCAATTTATATCGTCAACTATTATGATGCAAGGGGTAGAGCAATGTTTTTCTTTTAAAATTTTGAAATATTTAAGTAAATATTCGCCACGATGATTTCCATCTATATAAATTAAATCGTAGGTTTTGTTATTTAATTCTTGATTTTCGAAAACTGAGTCAAAATCATTATTGTAAATATTTATATTTTTAATATTTCTTTCTTTAATTTTTGATTTTAAATAATTTGCAGTTTCAGGACAGGCTTCAATTCCGTCTATTTGTATATTTTCACTAGCATACGACATGAAAATAGTTGCAATTCCAACAGATGTGCCCATTTCTAAAGCAGATTTTATTTCAAAAGTTTTAATTAATTTTTGAATAAATAAACCAAAGTTCAGTTTAGAACCAGAAACTTTTGCAATATTTTTAATTTTTCTTGTTTCTTTTCCTAATTTTTGAGAACCAACACCAAAATCTTTTATTTTAATCTCAGTATTGTCGCTTAACACTTCATTTCTATATTTTTTTCCTAAAATATAGCTATCGTCTTTAATACTTTTATTTAAAATATAAGAATTGAAAATCTCGGGCAATATGTTGTTATGCTTTTGCTTGAAGAAATATGATATGTTGGGAAAAAGTCGTTTATTATGTTTCATTTATAAATAAGTTTCAATTTATTTTATCCGCAAGATACATAAAATCTTAATTTTAAAAACAGATATATTTATAAATTATTTCAATATTTTTTTTATTTTTGTGGACAGACAATTTGTTTAAAATGGCGATTTTAGATAATGAATTAACATATTTGCCTGGTGTAGGACCTAAGCGAGCCGAATTATTGAAAAATGAATTGGGTTTAACCACTTGGAATGATTTGTTGTACTATTTCCCTTATCGCTACATAGATAGAAGCAAGTTTTATAAAATAAATGAACTAAATAAAGATTTGCCTTATATTCAAATTAAAGGAAAATTTACACATTTAGAAACAAGTAATATTTCGAGAAACAAGAAAAAGCTAACAGGTTATTTTACCGATGCTACTGGAGTAGTTGAAATTGTTTGGTTTAATGCTGCAAATTGGATAATTAGTTCAATTTCTCGCGATAAAGAATATGTACTTTTTGGAAAACCTACACTTTTTGGGAACAGACTAAATATCGTACACCCTGACATAGAGGAGTTTACAAAATGGCAAAAACAATTAGTAAGTAATTTATATCCTCAATACAGTACAACAGAGAAGCTTAAAACAGGTTATATCAATTCAAAGGTAATACAAAAACTTTGCGATACTTTATTAAAACAAGTTAAAGGACAAATTCCAGAAACTTTGCCACTTTGGTTTCGTCAAAAATATAATTTAAAAGGCTTGGAAGAAACGCTTTTCGAGCTTCATTTTCCAACCGATACACAAAGTTTAGCTAAAGCACAATACAGAATTAAATTTGAAGAACTTTTTTATATTCAATTAAATTTAATGCAATTAAAGCTAAATCGTAAGCAAAATACTCCAGGATTTATTTTTGACAGAAAAAAAGACAAGATTTTAAAAGATTGTTTTTTCAAAAACATAAAATTCAAATTAACAAATGCTCAAACTCGAGTATTGAGAGAAATTAGAAAAGATGTAGCGAGTGGCAAGCAAATGAATCGTTTGTTGCAAGGCGATGTAGGGAGTGGAAAAACTTTGGTAGCACTTCTTGTAATGCTTATGGCAGTTGACAATGGTTATCAAGCCTGCATAATGGCTCCAACAGAAATTTTAGCTCAACAACATTTAAAATCTATAAGTAATTTCTTAAAAGATTTGGACGTGAATGTTGCACTCCTAACAGGTTCTGTTAAAAAGAAAGATAGGGTTAAAATTCACGAAGATTTAGAATCGGGAGTTTTAAATATTATAATAGGTACTCACGCTTTACTTGAAGATGCTGTTAAATTCCGTAATTTAGGAATGGTAATTATTGACGAGCAACATAGATTTGGAGTTGAACAACGAGCTAAACTTTGGGCAAAAAACGTAAAGCCACCGCATATAATTGTAATGACAGCAACGCCAATTCCTCGAACGCTTGCAATGACACTTTATGGAGATTTAGATATTTCGGTTATTGACGAACTTCCACCAGGACGTTCAAAAGTTATAACTCGACATTTTAGAGATAGAGATATTTTAAGAGTGTTTGGGTTTATTAAAAAACAAATTGAGCAAGGCAGGCAAATTTATGTTGTGTTTCCATTGATTTCAGAGTCTGAAAACATGGACTATAAAGACTTGGAAGACGGTTTAGAAGGATATAGCAGAGCATTTCCACCTCCAAAATATCAAATTTCTGTTGTTCATGGTAGAATGAAGCCTGCCGATAAAGAATTTTCCATGAAAATGTTTGTTGATAAAGTTACCCAAATTATGATTGCCACAACTGTAATTGAGGTAGGTGTTGATGTGCCAAATGCAACGGTTATGATAATTCAATCTGCTGAAAGATTTGGCTTGTCGCAGTTGCATCAGTTGAGAGGTAGAGTGGGTAGGGGAACAGCACAGTCTTATTGTTTGCTAATGACAGCAGATGAATTAAGCGAAAATGCTTATGATAGAATTTCTACAATGGTTAATTCTACAGACGGCTTCGAAATTGCCGAAACAGATTTAAGATTACGTGGTCCAGGAAATTTAGAAGGAACGCAACAAAGTGGTTTTACTTTAGATTTGAAAATGGCAAATCTTAGTCAAGATGGACAATTGGTACAATATGTAAAAGACATTGCGGAAGAAATTCTTGAAAATGATCCTCAACTTTATAAAAATGAAAATGCTATTTTTAAAATAGTTATTAAGCAGATGAATAAAGGGTTTGAAGACTTTGGAGTTATAAGTTAAAAACTTACTAAAACAAGTTTGTTTATATTATTTTAATAAATAATTTTGTATAATCATTAAAAGTATTAATTTTGTAACAAATTTAAAAACTAAGTATTAATGAATATTGAATGGAAGAATCCGAAAATCCATAAAATAGTAGGATGTGGGAGCCGAAAAACACAAGAGTAGGCGTTGATTTAATTTAGAATTTATGAAAAAAACATTTTTTTTAATTTTAACTTTAGTTGGACTTGCTTTACTAGGTTTTTCTAGTTGTTCAAATGAGTGTACATGTAAAACTTATATTAATGGAGATTTAAAAAGTGAGTACACTTTTGAAAAAGATGAAGGTCGTAAATGTAAAGATTATAATTCAAAAGTTGAATTATTAGGACAAAAAACAGAAGTTAAATGTCGATAAAAGTTTTTAACTAAAAATATGGAGGTATCCGAAAATCCATAAAAGAGTAAGATGTGGAAGCCGAAAAACATAAGAGTAGGCATTTTTAAAAAACTTTAATTTATGAAAAAAACTATTTTTGTAGCATTAGCTTTGTTCGGAATGGCAGCAATACTTTTTTCAAGCTGCAAAAAAGAATGTACTTGTACAACTTATCTTGATGAAAAAGAAATTAGCTCAACAACTTTTGAATTAGAAAAAGGTCAAAAATGTGAAGATCTAGGCACGCCTATAGTATCAGGAACAGGGGTTGAATGTAAGTAAAAATTTTTAGCTTGATTTACAATTTTGTAAATCAAGCTTTTTTCCTTTTTTATGTGGAAACTAATAGTTAAAATCTTATTAGGATTAGTTTTTATAGCTTCAGCTATTTTAAAACTTCTTTCAATTGATGATTTTGAACTTTATATTTTTACCATCAATTTATTTTCCTTAGACTTATCAATTTTATTTGCAAGATTAATCATTGGATTTGAATTGTTTTTAGGAGTATTGTTATGCCTAAATTTATATAAATTTATTACTGATTTAACCCTTATTACCACAGCCGCTTTTACAGTTTATTTAGGAATTAGAGCAATTGGAGGAGATGTAGAAAATTGTCAATGTTTTGGTTCTAATATATTTTTAAGTCCCGTTCAGTCAATTATTAAAAATGCTGTTATTATTGCAGGTTTAGTCTGGGTTAGAAATTCAAAGTATTTTAAATTCAAATATAAGAAACTTGTAACAATAAGTGTTTTTGTTATAAGTATTATTGGAGTTAATATTATATCTCCACCAGATTTTATATATTATAAAGAATATTCTAAACTTACCAATATTTATAGTGTTGAACATTTTGAAAAATTTAAAGAAAACCCTGTTCTAAAAGAAAGAGAAAATGAAAAAACTATAATTTGCTTTTTGAGTACATATTGTAAATTATGTAATTTAACAGCAAAGAAAATTTCAAGCATGGTAAAAAATCATAATATTGATAAAAGTAATGTACTCTATATTTTTGTTGAATCTGATGAGATTGCAAAATTTTTAGATGAAACTAAGTCAACAGATATAAAGTATATTCAAATGCCAAAAGAAGAAGTTATGCAAATAACAGCAGGAGGAGTGCCTGTTATAATTCTTTATGAGAATGAAGTTGTTGATGCATTTGTTTATAGAGGAATTGTAGAGAAAAAGATAGTAGATTTTTTTAAAAATTAAAAACAAAAATAGCTTTGTAATCAAGCAATACACAAAATCTTTAATCATTAAAAATCAAATTTTTTTACAAGATAAATTTTTATATTTACATTTTTTGTTAATACGAAAATCTGTTTATATTTGCAGACAGGTTGAATTTTAAAAATATAATAAATTAGATGTATAAAATTGTAAAGAAAAGACCACTTGCCGAACAAATATTTTTAATGGATATTGAGGCACCAAGAGTTGCAAAATCAGCTCAACCAGGTCAATTTGTTATTTTAAGAGTTAGAGATAAAGGCGAGAGAATACCACTTACTATTTGTGATTACGATAGAGAAAAAGGAACTGTAACTATTGTAACACAGTGTATAGGAGTTTCTACTCACTTAATTTGCGAACATAATGAAGATGATTATATTTTAGATTTTGCAGGACCTTTAGGTCAAGCTTCGGAATTAATTCATGCAACAGACGAAGAACTTGCTAATAAAAAAATACTTTTTGTCGGCGGTGGAGTTGGAGCAGCACCAGTTTATCCTCAAGTGAAATATTTGAGCAATAGAGGCTTTAAACCTGATGTAATAATAGGTGCAAAATCTAAAAATTATGTAATTCTCGAAGAAGAAATGCGTGCAGTTTCTAATAATTATTATATCACAACTGATGATGGAAGCTATGGCTTTAAAGGCATGGTAACTGATAAACTTAAAGAATTAGTTGAAAAAGAAAATAAAAAATACGATTTAGTTGTTACCATTGGACCAATGATAATGATGAAATTCGTAAGTTTGTTAACTAAAGAATATAGTATTTCTACAGTTGCAAGTTTAAACACTTTAATGGTTGACGGAACAGGAATGTGTGGAGCTTGTAGAGTAAGCATAGGTGGGCAAACAAAGTTTACCTGTGTTGACGGTCCTGAATTTGATGCTCATTTAGTTGATTTTGACGAAGCAATGCGTCGACAAAATATGTATAAAACTATTGAAGGACAAAAAAGAGAAGAATTAGAAAAAAATCATAAATGTAAAATAGGAAGATAATATAATGTCAACAAAAATACCTAGAGTTCCAGTAAGAGAACAAGCAGCACAAGAACGTATCAAAAATTTTGAAGAAGTGAGCTATGGTTATAACGCTGAAGAAGCTGTATTAGAAGCTCATCGTTGTATTCAGTGTAAAAATCCTCGTTGTGTTAAGGCATGTCCAGTGCAAATTAAAATTCCAGAATTTATTTTAGCGGTAAAAAATAAAGATTTTGCACAAGCTGCTGATATTATTGCCGAAGATTCAAGTTTACCAGCCATTTGTGGTAGAGTTTGTCCACAAGAATCGCAATGCGAAGGCTCATGTGTGCTTGGAGTTAAAGGCGAGCCAGTAAATATTGGAAAATTAGAACGTTTTGTTGCAGATTGGGGAAGAAAAGAAAATTATTATAATCCTACAAAAGTTTCTACAAACGGCTTTAAAGTAGCAGTTATTGGTAGCGGACCAGCAGGATTAGCTTGTGCAACCGACTTGGCAAAACTAGGTTATCAAGTAAAAATATTTGAAGCTCTTCATTTACCCGGTGGCGTGTTAGAATATGGCATTCCCGAGTTTCGTTTGCCTAAAGAAGAAGTTGTAAGATACGAAATCAACAATGTTAAAAAATTAGGCGTAGAAATAGAAACTAACGTAATTGTTGGACGTACTATAACCATTGATGATTTACTTGATAAAGAAGGTTATCATGCTATATTTTTAGGTTCTGGTGCAGGATTACCAAAGTTTATGAATATTCCCGGCGAAAATTTGAATGGAGTGGTTTCTGCTAATGAATTTTTAACTCGCTCTAATTTAATGAAAGCTTTTGACCCAGAATATGATACACCAATTTATGTAGGAAAACGCGTTGCTGTAGTAGGTGGCGGAAACGTAGCTATGGACGCTGCTAGAGTTGCACGTAGGTTAGGAGCAGAGGTGTATTTAGTGTATAGAAGAAGCGAAAAAGAATTGCCAGCAAGAGTCGAAGAGGTACATCACGCCAAAGAAGAAGGAATAATTTTTAAACTTTTGAATAATCCTGTAGAAATTTTAGGAAATGAAAAAGGTTGGGTTACAGGCATGCGTTGTATCGAAATGGGACTTGGCGAACCTGACGAAAGCGGACGCAGACGACCAATACCAATTAAAGGTTCTGAATTTAACATAGAATGTGATGTGGTTATTATGTCTTTGGGAACTTCGCCTAATCCTTTAATTGCAAGTACAACACCTAATCTTAATACAGAAAAATGGGGTGGTATTATTATTGACGAAAATACTTGCCAAACTTCTAGAGAAGGCGTGTTTGCTGGTGGCGATAATGTTACTGGAGCTGCAACTGTAATTCTAGCAATGGGAGCTGGACGTAAAGCGGCAGAACAAATAGATGTTTTTATTAAAAACAAATTCGGGAAAAAGTAAGCAAATAGTAAAAAGTTGTGGAATTTGCAAGTTCAGAATATTCTAAAAATGTTGGAATTAAAATAGCTAAAGCTGCAAAACTAGCAAATGTCTCCACAGCAACAATTCGCAACTGGATAAAAACAGGATACTTAACTAAAATAGATGCTGGATTAATTTCGAAAAAGTCTTTTGATAAGTTTATGCAAGAAGTTGCAGGCAAGGAAAAATTAAATTCTCGCTCAAATAAACTTTTAAAAGATTCTCACGACCATGTTAAAGTACGTAAAACACTAAAAAACTTAATAAATACTACCAAATCTGCTGATATTGGTTCTGAATACGAAAAATTACTGTCAAATTCTTATAAAAACAAAGAAGGAATTTACTACACACCGCCTTGTATAGTAAGAGATATGTTTAAAAACATTTACATTTCTCCAAATTTTAAATTTTTAGATCCATGTTGCGGTTCGGGAAATTTTATTATTGAAGCAATTAGGTTAGGAGTAAAGCCTGAAAATGTTTATGGCTACGATACAGATGAAAATGCTGTAATAATTACAAGAGAAAGAATTAAAAAAGAATTTGGATATGAATCTCCAAATATTATTTGCCGTAATTTTTTAGAACAAGCACCAAAACTTAATAAAAACAATATTTTATTCGATTTAGTTTTTACAAATCCACCTTGGGGAAAGAAAATTGATAAACAAGATAAGCAAAAATATTCCAAGCTATTTAACTGTGGCAATAGTTTTGATACAACATCTTTGTTTTTGGCAGCTAGTTTAAGTATTTTAAAAAATAAAGGAAAACTTGGTTTTTTAATTCAAGAAGCATTTTTTAATATTGGTCAATTTGAGGATATTAGAAGAAAAATTATAAAGAAAAAAATATTAAGGTTTGTTGATTATGGCAAAGCATTTAATAGTTTGATTACTAAAGCTAAAGCAATAGTTATTGAAAATAAAACTTCAAGTAAAAATGATGAAATTATTTGTGAAAATAATGATAAATCACACACAAGATTTTTAAGTTCTTTTGTAAATAATCCAAAATGTATTTTCAATTTTGAAGTAACAAACGAAGAAAATGAGATAATCAATCATTTGTACTCTATAAATCATATAAGCTTAAAATCTAATGCAGATTGGGCTTTAGGCATTGTAACAGGAAATAATAAAAAATTCTGCATAAGTCAAGAAAAAGAGGGTTATTTGCCAATTTACAAAGGTTCTGACATCACAAAATCAGGACTTAAAAAACCAAGTAATTTTATTTTAAATGATTTTTCGCAATTTCAGCAAGTTGCACCAATAGAAAACTTTTTAGCTAAAGAAAAAATAATTTACAAATTTATCACTTCTGATTTATGCTTTTATTGTGATAAAAACCAAGTTTTAATTTTAAATAGTTCAAATATCCTAATTCCTAAAAACATTGATATATCTGCACAACAGTTAACAGATTTGCTTAATAGTGAAATTATAAATTGGCTTTTTAAGAAAATTTTCTCAACACATAAAATTTTAAGAGGAGATTTGGTATTATTACCTATTCACAACGGATATTTTAGAAAATACGAAAAATTTACTGAAGAAAATTATTTGAAATACTTACAAATTCAGAAAGATAATAATGGTGAATACCAGTTAGTTAAAAGTTAAAAGTTGAAAGTAGGCTGGCGCGTCTATTGCTTCGCAGAGTTCGCTTCGCTCACTCTGCTCACTCGAATTACAATCAAAGTCCGTAGGATGAGCTCAGTAAAACCAAGTCCGAGCGAGAGAACCAATCAGTTGAAAGTTAAAAGCACACGCTCATTTCGACTTCGCTCAATGAGCGTGTACTTTTTAACTAATTAAAATCCACTAACAGTAATCCACTGTCCTTTAGTTCTTGCAAAATTTGAATCATCATACATTGTTTTACAAACAGTTGCAGGTAAATAATATTTTCCTTCATAAGCAGCTGTAAGCATTACTCTATATGTGTAAGTGTATTTGTTATAAATATTAAAATATGTCAATACTCTGTCATCTCTAATATCTTGGTAAGTGTAGTAGGAGTCATCTCCTAATTGTGTAGTAAACATTCTAGAGTTTATAATTTCCCAACCAGATGGAAATACTTGAGACAATGCAACATTATCCAAACTAGCTAAATTGCTGGTATTAGAAATAGTAACAGTTGCAATAAAGTCGGTTCCTTGTGGAATATTAGTAATATCAATAGGATTGCCTGTCAAACTTGTGTATTTAATACTCATATTTATATTTGACGAACCAGCTGTTTCATGTTCAATTTCTGGAATTCCTTTTTTAATAATTCTTACAAAATAAGAATTGTTTTCAGTTGGGTTTAACACAAAATTATTTTTTTCATTTTCAAAAATCTTTAATTTTGTCTTATAAACAGGCTTATTTGTTTTTACACTATACTTGGTACCATTAAATGTGTAATTACATTCAATAATCTCTGAAACTGCCCATTTTTTCACATATTTAGCCGAAGCTAATAGGGCATAAGCAGATGTTTGAGTAGAAGCATATTGATTAGAACCCATAAATTCAGCAATGTCTTTTAAAACCATAAATGCTTTTTCTTTTTCGCCAAGTTCTATCAATGTTTCTAAAATCATTGCTTTGTCACGAATTCCTGAACCAAAAGTTCCTGATAGTTCGTAATACGAATTTACATTAGTATTTAATTTAGCAATCATCGATTTTGCAATGCTTGTATTTCCAATTAAAGCATAAGCACTTGCTAAACGCCAAGCTGTAGCGGATTGAATTTTCGATTCTTTTAATCTGTTCATTGCCGACCTGTCTGCTTGTTTTGCTAAAGCTAAAGTATATAAACGGTAAGCTTGAGTTAATTGAGATGTATTGCCGTCATCAACCCATTTAGAAGCTTTTTGCTTTTGATATTTTAACCAATTGGATTTAACACTTGAATTTACAGTATATCCCGATTTTTCGGCTTCTAATATAAAATGTCCGGCATAGTTTGTTGCCCATTCCGATACTTCGTTTAATCCTGCCCAATAAGCAAAACCGCCACTTGCTGTTTGGTACTTATTCAATTTGTTTAAGCAAGCATTGATATTTGTCTGTATTTCAGCCTTTTGCTCTGCGGTTAGTTCCATAAAAGCATCTAAATATAATTGTGGAAATACAGCAGAAACAATTTGCTCTAAACATCCGTGAGGATAAGTTTTTAAGAAATTTAATCTGTATTCTAAATTCATAGGTGGAATATTGTAAATTTCTAAATATGCTTCGTTGCTTCCTGTAATTCCATCAGCATCAAAAGCAATATTTACTTCGTTTTGTCCACTCATTTCATCTATAATTTCAGCAACTTTTGTATTTACATGCTTCACATCTAATTCAACATTATATTTAGACACATGAGAGCCGCTAGTTGCAATAATTTCAATTTTAGCAATTCCTGTTTTTGTGTTAGACTTTAAGCTAAAATTATGAATTTTTTCGCCTTCTTTTGTAAAATTAACAGTAGCAGAGCTTGAACCTACAACTTCTAGCATTTCGTTGGTTTTTATTGTTAATTTAACGTTTTTAACGTCAGGTTTCATAGCAAATACTGTTACAGGTAATTTAAAGCTTTCGTTAACTCCAAGTCGGCGAGGAGCGGTTCCTAAAATCATTAAAGGTTTCTTTACAGGAGTGGTTTTTTCTGCAGAACCAAAGGCATTTCCTTCTGTAGCAACTACCATTGTTCTAACAGAACCTATATATTGTGGTAATTGAATTTCGTGAGTATTTGTCTCGCCTTTTTTAAGCTCGAAAGGACCGATATATTTTACCATAGGTCTAAATCTATTTGCTTGAGCAAAATCTTCGGGAGCAACTTCATCATCGCCACCACCAATACTCAACATTTTGCCAGCATCAATTTTAAAAGCACCTATAACATAGTTGAAAATATCCCAAGTTCTTACACCCAAAGCTTCTTTACTATAGAAATAAGCCCAAGGATTTGGAGTTTTAAATTTTGTTAAATTTAATAATCCTTCGTCAACCATTGCTAGAGTGTAAGTCATAGGTTTTCCATCTTTTTCTTTTACTTGAATTTTCACCTTGCTTTCGGCTAATAATTCATTATTCATCACAAGTTCAGGGTTCAAATGAGTTTCTGGATTTTCTACAAAAATTGGAATGATTCCATACATACGCAATGGTCTGTCATTTTTAATTGTCCTCAAGTGTTCCTGTAGATAAATAATGTTAACATACACATTAGGAGCCATTTCCTGAGTTGCTTCAAACTCGACTTTTAGTTTAGAACCATCAGATTTTACCCAAAAACTATTTAAAACTGTATTGGCATTTTCTATACTAACTAGAGCATGACCTGTATGTGCTGGAAATTCTATTTCTACAGTTTCGCCCACATTGTATTTTTCTTTAGAAGCCGAAAATTTAAGCATTTCAACAGAGCCTTTGTCGCTTTCGCTAGCATACGAGCTTGCATAAATTTTCAGTGCTGCAATATGTTTACCTTTCAAGTCTTTTACAGCTATTACATAGTTTCCAGATTCATTTATTATAAAGCCAAAATTTGATTTTCCGTTTTTGCATTTTTGATTTTCTCTAAATATTGCATTATTATAGTTTGCTGAAATATAATCAACACCATCGCGTTGGAAATCGTACCACCACGAATAATCTAATTTATACATTGAAATTTCCAAATCTCTATTTTCAGCAATTAGTTTTTGATTTAAGTCTAATAAAACTATATCTAAATTCAAATTTTTACCAGTTGGTAAGCTATAAGAGTATTCATCTGATTCTTTCACTTTAACTCCTACAAAAGCATCATAAGGGTAGTAAACTGCAGTTGATTCGTCAATGCTAAATTCTCCGCCTTTTTCAAAAACTTTTGTTGTTAAGGTGGCATTCAATACGCCGGGAGCATTTTTAATATCATTAAATTTCAAAAGTTGTTTAAATTCACCATCTGCATTTGTCTTGCCAGAAGCAATTGTTTGACTATTAAAACTAAAATTCGCAGTTTGATTTTCGAAACAATAGTCTTCATATTTTTGAAATGGAGTGAATTTTCTTTCTAGGCTCATAACTATTGTAGTTTGTAAATCAACTGCTGGAGCACCATGTAGCCATTTAGCACTAACCATTGCATTAACAGTACTATTTCCTTTTAAGTAGCTTTTATCTAAGCCTAATTCAACACTTAATCTATTAGGACGTATTGTTTCAACCATTAGAGATTTTGTAAACACTTTACCGCCAATAATAAATTTTGCATTATAATAACCTGTAGGGTCGTTTGGTTCAGTTTTAAACTTAAATACATGGAATCCTTTTTTGTTTTTATTTTGTTTTTCTGTATAAACTAACTGTCCTTTAGGATTTTTAACTTCTAATACTATTGGATGACCTTCTGGGATAGGGTTGTAGGTTTCGTGCAAAATAAAACCTAAATATATTGAATCGCCTGGTCGCCATACGCCACGTTCTCCATAAATAAATGCTTTTGTACCTTCTTGACTAGAATCTCCCCACACATCAAATTCGCTTGTGCTTAAAGAGTTGTAGTATTCTAATTTTAAATATGATTTTTGATTATTAAAACTTGCAACTATAAAATATGGTTTAAGATTGTCGCTAATATTAAGTTCAGCTTGTCCATTGGTATTAGTTGTAGCTTTTGCAATTACTTGTTGTTGATAATCATAAACAAATACTTCAGCACCAGCTATTGGTTCGGCAGTTAAAATATTTGTAACAAAAGCAAAAACTTTATTATCACTTCCAATCTTTGAAACAATTCCTATATCAGTTGCTAAAATATTGAATTTCAACGCTTTTCTATAGCCATAGTATTCAGATTTACATGGATCGTCATAAGAATTTTCATAATCATCATAATAGTAATCATCGTAGTAATAATATTCATCGTCGTAATAGTAGTCAGATGAGTAATCACTATAATAATAA
>Ga0116182_1003732_pt1 | contig 13951 bp, 13 predicted proteins | sample AD_UKC077_MetaG_FD_89805 | JGI IMG/M metagenome (GOLD analysis project Ga0116182, IMG submission 89805) | Active sludge microbial communities of municipal wastewater-treating anaerobic digesters from USA - AD_UKC077_MetaG | ecosystem: Engineered > Bioreactor > Anaerobic > Digestate | place: USA...
TAAATCAATTTATCTTACGTTTATTCTTCATTTATTCTACACTTTTTTTAGTTTAAGTTATTGCAAAATTTGCAACAACTTTATTTCATATAAAAAGCCCTCTTAATAAAGAGGACTTAAATGTGTTGCACCTAGTATTTTGATACAAAGTGAAACCCCCTTCAAGAAAATTTGAAACCCCCTCACTAAAAAGTGAAACCCCCTAGCAAAAAGTGAAACCCCCTGTAAGCCGTTACGTTGCGACGTGTCGGCCTATTTTTATTATTCGACTTTGTACCAAACCTATCGAGAAAAACGCAACGTTCGCAAAAATATGGGCAAAGAAAAGCCTCCTGTTTCGTTAGGAGGCGTGTGTGAAGTGTTTATTGTTTATTCTAGGTTTATTGCTACATCAGTTCCATTCTTGAATCTAAAGGTTAGAACCTTATTTCTGCTTACCCTTATTTCATCTACAAAGTAGATCATCAAGTCTTCGTCCCATTCAGTTATCGTTCCAGCTTTTTGTTTCAACGCTTCTATAAAGGCTCTCATTGATTTGGCTTGTACTAGACGCTTCTTATGTTCATCTTCTTTGGAGTTGAGCTTATCAGCTAAAGCTTTATATTTTGAATCGTAATCATTGTACTTCTTTAAGAATTCTTCTTGAGGCATTGCTTTTGTTGCGTTCTCGCTAACCAGCTTATTTACCAATTCAACAATGACTTCAATCTCTTCTCTGATGCTTTTTATTTCAGATTCAAGTGCTGCTGTGTTATCAAGTATTTTAATCATTTCAATGCAGTCTTCAACAACCTGGTCTTTATCGTTCATGAAGGAATTGTAGGCTTTTACAAATGCTTCTCTTAGTGTTTGTTCATCAAGAGTTGGTGTTTGACATTTTTGGTGGCTCTTGTCAAACTTGCTGTTGCATCGATAAACAACTCTTCTATATTTGTCATTTGAGTGCCATACCTTTTGTCCATAAAAGCAACCACAGTCTTCACAAATAACTCTGCTAGCAAACACGCTTTTTGCTGAAAACTTGCTCATCAGATTCTTTCTTCTTTTGATTTCAATTTGTACTAATTCCTAGTCATGTGGATTAACTATTGGATCATGATGGTTCTCAACATAATATTGCGTCACCTCACCATTGTTAACTACGTTTTTATGTTCCAAGAAATCCTTAACGTAGGTCTTTTGTAAAAGTGCATCGCCTTTGTATTTTTCATTAGTTAGAATGCTTTTAATGGTAGATAAATCCCACTCAGTTTTGCCTTTAGGAGTTCGATAGCCTTCATTCTCTAATTCTTCTTTTATTGCAGTTAGTGTTTTGCCTTTCAAGAATAGTTTATAAATCGTTCTAACTATTTCTGCTTCAGCTTCATTGATGATTAAACCTTTTAATCTGTCTGTAGGATGCTTGTCATAACCTAGAAATTGTGAATAGGCTAAACTTACCTGCCCATCAGCTAGTTTCTTTCGTTTACCCCATTTGACATTTTCAGAGATGCTTCTAGACTCTTCTTGTGCGATACTTGCCATAATTGTAAGCAGTAACTCGCCTTTAGAATCTAATGTATAAATGTTTTGCTCTTCAAAGAAAACCTCGATTCCTTTTGCTTTTAACTCTCTAATTGTCACAAGCGAATCAACAGTGTTTCTTGCGAATCTTGATACTGACTTAGTAATAATAAAATCAATTTTACCCTTTAAGGCATCTGCAATCATTCTATTGAAGCCATCACGCTTTTTAGTGTTTGTGCCTGAAATACCTTCATCAGTATAAATATCTACAAACTCCCATTCAGGTTTCGATTTTATAAGTTTTGTGTAGTAGTCAACTTGAGCATCATAAGATGATGATTGTTCTTCTTGAAGAGTTGAAACACGTGCATATGCGGCGACTTTTCTTTTTGTTAAGCCTACAGTAGGCATGTGCGTTACTGGATTAATTTTACTTGGTATGACTGTGACCTTAGCCATTATTCTTAACCCCCATGCGTTCAAAATTCTTCTGTCTAACTGCTTCTCTCATTTCTGGTGTCCAACTCAAGCTTCTACTTTTATGACACCAGTTTAATCGTTTTTGACTTCCATCTTTAAAGACAAAATTCATAACATAACCATCTAACATTTCGATTCTTTCAATTTTGCTTTTGAAAATATCTTCATTAAAAGTTTCAAGCCCAAGTGCCTCACATGATTTTTCTCTTAGGATCTCATCTCTAACTTGTGGCATGTTGCAGTGTTGCTTGCCTTTTCTTTCAAAAGTAACACATACCCAATGCTCACGATAGCTTCCAACTTTATGGTGATATGATTTTCCGCACTTGCCACAAATAACAATGCCAGTGAAAGGATAAACTTTATTCGTCTCTCCGCTAAAGTATTTGATTCTTTTTCCTTCAAGAATAGCTTGTGCCTTTTCAAATACTTCTTTGCTGATTATTGGTTCGTGATCGTCTTCAACTAAGTATTGATTCTTTTCGCCATAGTTCACTTTCTTTAATTTAGTGATATGGTTTTCCCTATATGTTTTTTGAAGTAACAAGTCACCAGTATAGTTCCGATTTGTCAGTATGTAGCGGATTACCTTTTCGTGCCACACTCCACCATATTTTGATGGCGTGCCTTCTTCATTTAGTATTCGAGCTATTTTTTGAAAGCCATTTCCAGCAAGATATAAATCAAATATTCTTTTTACAAGCTCTGCTTCTTCAGGTACAAGTTCATATCTTTGATTTACTAATTTGTATCCAAGACAATCATCGCCACCATACATTTTTCCTTGCTCGAAGTTTCTCTTAACTCGCCATAAGCAATTCTCAGAGCAGCTTCTACTTTCTTCCTGTGCATAACTTGCAAGAATTGAAATGAGCAACTCACCTTCAGATGTTAATGTGTTTATGTTTTGTTCTTCAAAATAGACTCCTACATCAATAGCTTTAAGTTCTCGTATTGTTTCAAGTAAGGTTACAGTGTTTCTTGCAAATCTAGATATCGATTTAGTTAGGATCAAATCTATTTTTCCTTCTTTTGCATCAGCTATCATTTTTTGGAATCCTGGTCTGCTAGCTCTCGTTCCAGTTATACCTTCATCAGAATAGACACCAACATAAACCCACGATGGATTCCTTTGAATATAGTCACTAAAGTAACTGACTTGTGAAGAGAGCGAATGAAGCATAGTGTCCTTATCTGTTGATACCCTTGTATAAGCTGCAACTTTGACTAGTTTCTTAATGCTTTGATTATTATCAACTTTTCTAATTTTCGACATTAGTCAACCTCCTTTTTTGGTATCATATATATCGCTCTAACCTTCTTTTTTATCAAGTCATTTTGCCTAAATAAACTCAAAGAGTTTAGATTATATTTTTTAGCCATCTTAGCTTCAATTTTTCCATAATCTTTTAGGCTGATTATTTTGGTTTTTAACATCAGTTCCGCTTGATGCATTGCGTTAAGATAATTCATTACATTACTGTCCACAAGAGCCACCGATCCTTTGCTTTGAATTCAAATAACACTCCCATGAACAGAACTTCTTATTTAATGATTTATAAGTTCTAAATGTTCTATGACAAAAATGGCACTCGATTTCAGTGTCATATTTTTTATTTAACTGATCATTATGCTCATGCCAGTAGAGTTGCCTGCATTTATCAGAACAGTATTGCTTTTCTTTTTTGCCAGAAACGAACCTCAGCTTCTTGCCACAATACTTACAATATACATCTCTTCTTTCTTTTTTAGCTTTAGTTCTTAAGCAAGTCGTTTTAACTGTAGATTCACAAAAACCAGTAAGATCGGATATCTCTTTGTACGATTTGCCTAAACATCTTAAATTTAATATTTCTTGCTTTTCTAACGTAGTCATTGCCTATGCCTCCTTCACTAGACAATGGCGTAGACCAAGCAAAAAGTTTCAAAAAAACTCACCCATTTTACTGAGTGAGCTTAGTTGCAAGTGTTATTGAATATCAATTACTTTTTAGGTCCTTGATAGTTATTATTATTTGGATTGCATTGGTTAGAGTGATTGTTTTGATTTGCTCTATATGCAGAATTGTTAGGATTATTTTGATTTGCATAATTGTTTAATTGTTGTTGCGTATGTGTTTTACCACTAACGCCATTATGTTTACTCATCGTCATCTTCCTCCTCAAATTCATCTGGTAGTCCATAATAATCACAAAGAATTAAATATGCAGCATATCTTTTTGCTTCTTTTTTAGATGTAGCGTATGCGGTATGGCTCATCGACCAGCTTCTTATGTAGCATGTACATTTCCACCAAGCTTTACCTTCATGGTAAACTTGTTCATCTGGAATATCATATTCAGGAACAGAGCACTTACCATGCTCGGCTAATTCTTTTAGAGTGTTGATTGCGTTTTCTTCCTTGAACTTATCTGGTCTTGCCTCTTCAGTATCAACATCTTGTAAGAAATCTTCGATCTGAAGCATGAATTCAACGGAGTTTTGTAATTCGTCTGGATTCCAGTCGCTATCTATAGCAATTGCTCCTAATATAGCTTCAAACAAATCCGCCTTAACTTTTTCTTGTTTTTCTACATGATTATCAATGTCACTGTCACCCATAAACATGTACTTTGCAAAACCTAGTCTATCAATTCTTCTTGCTAAGGTTTTATTGGATACAATTTCTTTCTTTAGTTCAGTGAAATCGGCTTCATTTTTGTGAGCAACTATGCAGTATTCATTACCATCTTCGTCTTCATCATAATAATCTGATTGTGACTTAGTGAAGCCAAATCTGTCAGCTATCACTTTTACAACATAAAAATCTAAGACTTTATCACCTAGAAACTCTAGAACTTCATTATTCTCACCACCGTATTGTGTAGAGTATGAACTTCTAGTAAAAGCCTGATAAAGTAAATCAATGTTGTTGAAATAGTAGCTAATCTTCTTTTGAACTTCATCTAAATGTTCATTTAAATCTTGCATCTATGTTTCCTCCTTAATATATATTTTTGTCCTAAGGAAACAAAAAAGACCTTCTGCCGACAGGGTAGACTCCTCCTAACTAGAGTCCTCCTATACAAAGGTCTAATTTAATCAAAACAATTTTTGTAAGATTTTCTACTTAATGCCTCCCACTTGCAAAAGGTATTAAACAGATCACATTACTCAACTACTTTGAGGAAACTAATCCTTCCTTATCGGACATAAATAATATACTACAAAAAAATGAAAAAATCAATAAGTTGGCAATAAAAAAGTGCCCACTACTCATCATTTCTGACTTTCATGGGCATGTTGATTATTCGCTTTCCTTTTCTTTGGATAGCTGTTTTATGATTTGATTTGTTCCTGTTGCACTGAGTCCTGAAGCTGCACCAATTATAATCGCAACCACAACATTTGTAGCTGGAATAATTGACGGAATAAAGAAGAAACAAATAACACCTGCAATAGCACCAGTTACTAACGCTATTAAAGGAATGAATCTGAGAAATCTCTCATCATTGTTTAGTGCCTTCTTTAACACTTCAATAATTAGATAAACAGCAGTTGCAATTGCTGGAACACTGATAAGATTTAAGTAATCCATAAGTACCTCCTATTTTTTTGCATTCTGTTCTAATAAATATTCATAAAGCTCATCTTTGACTTCATTGTAATCTTTAATAGCGGCTTTCAATTCACCATTCGTTTTTCCATCACGAATAGCTATTGAATTTGCATATGTCAGTTTTCCAATTGCATCGATGGACTTAAGAATCAATACATTTTCTTTTGCCTTAGCTTTTTCTTTTTCTTTATCTGATCGTTCCTTTTTGTCAAAGTATTTCTTTAAAAAGAAAAGCACCATACCACTGATGATGCTTGCTAAAACAGAAACAATAATTGATAAGTATTCCATTTTGACCTCCTTTGGCTATAAACCATTAGTTTTCATTTTCATTTCTTAAATAGAACTTTATATCTTCATAATCAAAGAACTTCCATATACCATCTTGATCTTGCCCGATCTGCATTCGATTATGGAGTTTGAATTTGTAAAGATGTTTATGTTCTTCTTTAATATCCTCAATAGTTGCGTATCTTGGATAAGTGACTACATTATCAAGTTTTTCTTGTTTTAGTCCCCACCAATACTTTTTTGTATAAGCAACAACCGATTTATTATGTTGATAGTTTTCGTATTCATTTCTGTTTGCTAAAAAGCCAAATTTTAGTCTTGGTAGCTTATAAACATACTTTTTAGTAATTAAGCAAATCCTGTTAGTTCCACATTTTATTCTGATCATTTTATCTCGATAATTCGTGATCCAAAGTGATATTGGTAGGACATTCACTATCACCTGTCGACATTCCTTCTGCAAACCAGTTATTACTATCTTCAAGTGTTATTCTGGCATAATGCATTGGTTCACTGATGATCTTTTGTGCCACTAATCGAGGATTGCTTCCTTCTCTTTTATAGCCATGCATACCGATACTCCAATCATATAAGTGCTTATAACACTTTTCTTCAAGGTTATATAATCTGTGCCTCATACATTGGTTTACAACTGTTCCATCTTCATAGATGTTTTGTGTGTAAAATGGAACTATCCATTGATCGTAATCTGGCTCATCTCTTCCTGAATAAATAACTCTTCTTGAAACCAGTTTCATTGTGTTGAAATCAATAGACAAGACTTCATCGCCAACTTCAATATCACCTAAGTTTTTGAATGTTCCATCAGCCATTTCTACTTGTGTGTAATAACCTAAACATTCAGCTGAAGGCGTACTATATGCATAAATCAGACATCCGTTTTGAGTGAAGACATATGGACTAGATGCTGTTGGAGTAACCGTTGTTAGCACGTTTCCTTCTGCATCAGTGACTCTAAACCATTTTTGACCTGTATATTTGTAGTCACAACCTTTCATACTGACTAAGTTAGAAATATTGAAAGGAGCCTCATCACCTTGTTCTTTACTATAGCTTTGTTCAGTTAATGAAACATGGTTCGTAGATAAGTTTGCCGTTATGGTTGCCGCATCAAGTCTCTCTACTGTTGCTGTATACGTTGCAAAAGTTGATACCCTTGATTTATCAGAGAACTCACCACTATTTCCATGAGCAGAAACATCAATATCATGGCTTTCATCTATATCAACGTAATCATTCAAATCAAATAGACATACTGAAGTATCACGAATGTAAACATTGTCAATGTAAACTTTATAAGTTGAAGCACCAGAGATACTTGACCACGATAAAATACCAGCTGAAGAAACAACTAATTCAGGTGCATCTAATCTTTTATACGTTATGGCGTTGCTTGCTTCTGATAAATCCCAACCAGACTTATATGCTTTTACTGTTATTGAGTAAGTTCCACCAGCCAATGAGTAATTGGCAAGATTCACAGATGTAGATGATGTAGTAAACCACTGAGTTCCATTTTTATACACATAGTAACTAGTCGCATCTGTTACAGCATCCCATGATAAAGTATTTTGATTTAAGCTAATGACTGGACCAGCAAGTGACAATACATAAGTTATTGGCTCGGAATAATCTGATGCTATACCTGATCCTCTTGCTTGAACTTTTACATAATATGTACCACCAGTTGTTATTTTGTTTCTTAAATTATATGAAGTTGATGACACTGACACCGTATAAGATGCTTTACCAGTAATTGAAATATAATAAGTTGTTGCACCAGTTACAGCTTCCCATGATGCAACTCCAGCACTTGTTATTGAAACTACAGGTTCATCAAGTTTTTTAGTCTCGGTTGCAATATAGTATTTAGTTCCTCCGCCATGAGTCATCATACCTAATTGATAAGAAGAGCTGCTTGAGTAAGACCAAATAAAAAACAACGGTGCATAATTTGACATTAGACAACCAGGTGCTATTAAGTTGTATGAACTAACACCATCAGCTATTGAGTTTCCATTACCAACACATCCTCTGTCTGAGTATCTTCTTGTATATCCTCTGACCATTGTACCGATCCTTTGTGTACCGACCGACCATTTTTCTGCATCTAAAACAACCCCATAATTTTGAGTTCCATTATATAAAAGCAAAAGTACAAATTGCGTGCCTGTACTTCCTAAAGCATCGAAATCAGAAGTAAAAGAAAATGTTATTCTTCCTTGAGATGTATATGTTAAAACACCTGCAGGTGCATAATCAGAACCAACACTTGTAAAGGAATCTCCAGGTTTAAGTACTATAGCATTTGGATTAAGTCTATGTGTTGTTGAATCAATAATATATGCAGTTCCTGGAAATGATCCTGAATAAGATGGATTAACAGGTATAAGATATACATTTGCGTCATCCATGCTGACACCACTTTTTACATAAATATTATTTGCTAACGTCCCAGAAGTAAACCTACATAGATCAAATGCTGAGGAAGATGTTGATTTTGAAATGTAATAATAAAAATATGGAAATGGAAATCCATCCATTGGATATTCAACTACATCAGGTATTTTTTTAATAGTGGCTTTACTTATCAGTTTTCCATTTGTTGGTGTAATAATTTGTTCCTGACCAACTGGTTCTATTTCTTTTTCTTCTGTCTGAATGTAGTATGTTTTTCCACTAGCACTACTATCTTTATTTACAATACCTCTTTGATTGACCACTACTTTAGGCGTAATTGAAATAGGATAATTTGATAAATCGTCAGAAACATAACGTGATGATATAGTAGCTGATGGCGATAACGATGCGTTACCAATTGTTCCGTTTACCTCAACTTTATTCTTATCAACAATCTTTTTACCTAATCTTAGATCGTTTGAAGTTGCAGTAACCTCGGATACGTCTTTTTCACCATCTTTCACTTTTTTTATAGCCTCATCAATTTGAGAACCTGTATATATTAATTTACCCATTTTGTCACTCCTTTAATTGCTAGTATCCTCTATGAAAAAACTCTCATATGTTCCATAGTTGAATGTCATTCTAAGTAGCTCGTAACTAGATGAAGAATTATAGTACGAATTAAAATACACATTAGTCAGGTTTCCAAATAAAGTTTTTGGTCTGTAATATGTAACTGTCATAGAACCTGGATTTCTAGACATAAAGTATCCACCATTTATATAAGTTGCTGATGAAGTTGAAAACGATCCGACACCACTATATCCATGAGAGAATAATTTATAATCAACACAAGGAACGTAATAACACCCATTAATCCATAAAAGGAAGACAACACTTCCAATGCTAGTATAAAAAGCAGCTGTGTGCTTAAATTGAAGTCTACCTTCAGTTGTGAAAGTTAAAACACCAGCAGGAGCAAATGTGTTACCTGTTGATGTGATCGATTCACCAGCTGATAATACAATTGTCGTTGATGGAATTTGCTTTGTATTTGTGTCAATTATGTCTATATAATTTGTTGAACTAAGTGTTGCTGACAATTTATAGAGATAGACTTTTGCCACACCTGATTGTGCTGCTGTTGAACTACAATAAACATTATTATGTGTGTTACCATTGTAGGCATAAGTCTTGCGAGAAGTACCCGTATAGGAAGTTGGTGCAGGAAGCGACATTCTTGACACATACATTTTATTTATTACTGGTGGAACATCTGCAGCAGCTACTATTATTTTTGACATCAGTTTTCCATAAGAAGGTGTTACAGTAACATCTCTGGTAGTTGGTGTGACCGATTTTTCTTCTGTTTTTATATATTTAGTAACAGCTGTTCCAATAACAGTGTTTTCGATTATTCCAGCCTGGTTAACATTCACTCTTGGAACTATAGTGATTGGATAATCGGTTTCATTCAATGAAATTTCATCGCCAGAAACATTGGCATCTGGAGCAATTCTAGCACTTGATAAATTTCCAGTTATCAAAGTCCCTGATGAGTTCATAAACTTTTTACCTACTGCCACATCATTAGCGGTTGCATTGACACTCGAAACATCTGCATAATCAGCTCTAACTTTTCTAATTGCAGCATCAAAATCAGACGCTTTATGATTTATATTGCTCATTAACTAAATACCTCCTCGATAAAGTCATCCATTTCTGATGCGGTATATTCGCTTTGATAATCTGTTAAACTAATCAAACTGATTCTTTCTTCATCACTATCTACAACAATTGTTCCTGTTGAATCATATAGATAACTTTCATTTATTTCACTCACGCTTTTAAGAGTGATTGTTCCTGAAATTGCACCATTATAGTTGATGGTATGTGTAAGAATTAATCCTGTAATATACGATCCATAAACCGTAGCAAAATAGATAACATCCAATGGTTCAAGTTCAGGATTTCCTCTATATTTAACGTTGTGCGTTAATCGATACTGCAGGTAATTTGCTGCATGATAAATGAGTGCATATTGCATTGAAGCTGAAGTTACTAAAGAGTTCTTTTCAGTATCTGTTGAACCGTTGGTGTTTAGCGATACTACACTTTCCATAGTTGAAACTGATGTGTTTATCTTCTTCCCAACTACCGTTACATTGAATGCTCCTGTCCCAGTAATAACAAAATCAGCAGCTGATGCATAGGTATGAATATCTGTAATAGATACACCTCCACTAGCTGTTATAGTTTGATTTGTTGATAAAGGATATTCAATGTGGCATTGTGTTTCACCATTTGCATCAATAACTACTTCAGATAATACTGAATCTTCTGTTTCAGGTGTATACACATATAGGTTTGCTGAAACCTTATAAAGAGTTTCTATTTTTGAAATAGTGTCTCCGTTAAGTTCAATTGAATCTAAGCCAACTATAAAATCAGATGGCACTACTGAACTTGAAAATGGAATCATTACTATCTTGTCGCCTTTAGTACACAATGCACATCTTGCTGCATGAGCAATAAGCTGAAGACAATTTAAATGAGTGTCTACAGGAATTGGTGCGTTTGTTAACATAACTAATAATGTTGAATCTATTTGATAGTCTTGAGAACTAAATCCTGCATCAGTTAAAACACTAACAGCCAAGTCATAAAGATTAGATGAACCATAAACACCTTTATAATATGTTTTCGTTAAATGGCATAATCTAGAACTTGCCTTAAAAGTTGCTATTCCTCCTGAAACGGTAGGCTTTGCATCCAGCAAATAAATATCTGATGGAAGCCACTCAATAGAACCAGGAGTTATTTCAAGACCAAATTCGACTGTTATCTCAGCGTTTTCATCCATAGAGCTCCATTTGCCAGAAGGATTGGAAGGATTGTATTCACCAGAATAATCAAATATTGAAAAAGAAAAATCCTCCTTTGGAGCTCTTCTTGATAACGGATCAATATCGCTGCTTTTTTGTGCTGATAATATATCCTCATCAGTAAATGTATATGTGGTTTGACCTGAAACAAGCGAGATTCTTAAGTGAGAACATGGTCTGCATCTATCAGACATTTTAACATCATAATTTAAGCTTCTATTTTTCATTTTAGCCTCCCATGTCCGTCACTGTAATTTGACAATTCATAAGGAATCTAGGCATTCCATAAGACTCAGAATTAGCATTTGAGTTTGGCCTATAAGGCTCACAAGATGGACTTTCAACATAGAAACGTCTTGTTTGCCAAATACCTCTATTAAAATTAAAGTACCTGCAATAAAAGAACATGCCGTTCTCTTCAAGCCAGTTATTTATTTCCCACCATTTTTCGCAGTCCATAATCTCCCAAGAGAGTGTTTGCTTATCTCTGCTTCTGCCAATCATCTGAGCCACCAAAGATCCATTTGCAGATTCCTGTGATTGAGCTTTACGACTAGTTTCAAAAGTACCTGAAGATGGGAATGGGACTTCTAAATCCAAATTAGATGTAGTCAATCCCCAGTACATAAATCCTGGTTTCATTTTAATGTTAATAGGCATTCTTAAAACCTCCTTCATTTACTGTTATTCCACGCTTCTCTTCATATCTACTATTTGCACGACCAATTTCATCATCACCAATGAAAATAGAAAACTCCTTCTCAACGATCGCTCTTAATAAGGAGTTTTGTTGTCTAAGAAGTGAGATTTGTTCTTTTGCTGAATCAATATCAGATTGTCCTACACCAGTTGCTTGAACTGCAGAACTTACAGCATTACCTATTCTGCTTATTTCATTATTGTTGTCATAAGCCACACTTTTCACATGAGCTTTTGCATCAATATCAAAGTCAGTAGGTATTGCATTTTCAATATCATCTTCTACGCCTTTCATAGTATCGACAAAGCCCTCGCCAAGTCCTAAGCCTAAGTTTTCACCAATTTCTGCAAACCTGGTCGATGGAGAGTGAATTCCAAAGAAATCTTTTATTCCGTTCCACAGGCTCGAACACCAGTCACTTACTTTATTCCAAAGCCAAGTAACCATGCTTTTTATGCCTTCCCATAAACCTTTTACGAGATTTGCACCAACATCAACTATTCTTGGAATGCCCTCAAGTAGTGACTGAACTATAGCTGTAATAATTTGAGGAATGGCTGAAACTAATGCCATTATGATTTCTGGCAAATGCTCAAGGATTCCTTCTACTATTTCCATTACACAAGCTATTAGTTCTGGTAACGAGTTAATTAGTGTATTTATTACGTTAATTATGATCTCTGGAATCATTGTAACTATCATCGTTATGATGTCTGGGAGAGCATCAATTATCCCAAGTACCAACGCAAATACTGCATTAACAATTGAAGGTAGTGCTTCGATAACTGCTGATATAACTCCAGAAAGAATCTCATCTATCATTCCTATAATTGAATCTATGATTTCAGGCAGAGCCTCAACGATAGCACGTACAATATCTAAAACTGCTTCTATGATATTTGGTATGAAGGATAATATTGTTTTGATTATTTGAGGAATCATCCTACCAATTGATGAAATCAACTGTGGCAGTGAATTAAGTAATGCATTGACTATTCCTTTGATGATAGTAAGTGCTGCCTCCACAAAACTTGGTAGATGATCCAATATTGTCCCCACTAGCTTTTCTATTATATCTATTGTTTTTTCAAGTAATACACTTAATGATGATTCATAGTTATTGGCTAAATTAGCAACACAAGAAATCAAAGCATCAAGAATCACAGGAAATAGATCGGTAATTGTACTAGCAAGTTGACTAAAGACATCGGTAACTATACTTGTAAAGTCACCACCAACATTCGATAAGGAATTTATGATGCCTACCACTATTTCTTTTACTGCACTGAGTAGTAACGGCATATTATCTAAAATTGATTCAGCAAGTGTTTTTATAACACCAACTAGAACATCAACTATCTCAGGTAGAGCAGAAACTAAATACGACAATAAGTTTGTTAAGATGTCGGTAACAGAGCCTACAATAACCTGAAGGTTATCAATAAGAGCTTTGCCTATTGAACCAACTACTGAAGCAATAAGCGAAAGAATAATAGGTATATATTTGTTTACAACATTCAAAACTTCTGGAAGCATCTCATCGACAACATCTGCGAGTTTTGATAAATCCCCACCACAATCAAGAACTGCGTTTGAAAACTCTCCTAAAAGATTAACACCTTCATTTGATAACTCAGTTAAGATAGGTAGCAGAATAGTACCTAGTGCATTCTTAGCTGCTTTTGTTCCATTATTAAATCTTTGAACAGCATCATCATACGCACCATAAGCCTCAAGCAAATCACCAGATAAAACATAACCTGCATTTCTAGCCTCTTCACCTAGTTCTGCCATTCTCTCTGAACCAGCAATAATTAATGGATTTAAATCTTGAGCAGATCTACCTAAAAGCTGCATAGCAAGTGCGTCACGTTCAGTTTCGTTTTCTACTGTTCCTAAGGCATCGATTAACTCCCAATAGACCTCGTTACTATCTCTAAGTGATCCATCAGCATTTGTAACAGATACACCTAATTGCTCATAAGCATCTGCATAAGCTGAACTTCCATCAGCAGCACTTTTCATTGATTTAATATTCTTTGCCATTGAGCCTGTTAAGGTTTCAA
>Ga0116182_1003752_pt1 | contig 13898 bp, 9 predicted proteins | sample AD_UKC077_MetaG_FD_89805 | JGI IMG/M metagenome (GOLD analysis project Ga0116182, IMG submission 89805) | Active sludge microbial communities of municipal wastewater-treating anaerobic digesters from USA - AD_UKC077_MetaG | ecosystem: Engineered > Bioreactor > Anaerobic > Digestate | place: USA...
AAAGCTTTTTGGGATATATACAAAAAATCGAGCCCTTTCAGAGACCTCAACTACAATCCGGGCATCGGATTCGGTAAATATATCATCCGAAACAACAAACTGGTTGGTGCTGTTTTTGCACAGATAGAACATGAGTCGAACGGCAAGGATGAAGAAGATTCGCGTAGCTGGAATTTTATGAGCATCGCCTACAAATACTTTTTCAACCCGCGTTTTTCCACCCATACCAAGGTGTGGATTCCTCTTGAAATCAGCAGTGACAATAGTCATCTTCTTCGCTACAGAGGGTTCGGCACATTTTCTATCAACTACCTGAGCCGCAATAACAAGTGGTGGAGCACTGCTGAAATAAACCCCAGAAGAGGATGGGGAAATGTGAACACCACCCTGAGTGTAGCATACAAAATTCATAAATCGGACAATCAATACTTGTATGCACGGTTCTTTAACGGTAAAGGCGACAGCTTACTCAACTACGAAGATTATTCCATTAACTTCCGCGTAGGTATTTGCATTAAAGGCGATTTCTACAGCGTGTATTGAAATTCACAGGTAATTTTCTCAAAGCACCTTTGCATTCAGCATATTCAAGCCGTTTGTGGATATGCCACAGTAAAGAGAATAATCTTTGCGAAGAGATTTATTAATTCCACTCAAATCAAGTTGTTTACGACCTGCCCAATGAAAAAAACAATTGCCCGCAAAGCGAATGTTGTATATCCTGTCACGCAAAACATTCAAGAAAGAAGAAGGTAACCGACCAATAGTTACCTTCTAAAACAAACTACTCAAGTGCCTATTGGTTGGCAATAATCCTCACGGACATTTTTTCATTGTGCACATTGCTATGCTTAACTTTGCAAAGGTATTTTATCTACACCTTCAACACAAACTCTATTTTCCCTGAATAGTAGTTTAAAATTCTGTTTCTGAATCTAATTCTCCCAATTGCTCCGAGCACTTTGAAATGTGCCACGAGCAGTTGAGCCAATTGCACCGAGCAATTGGATGAATTGCCCCGAGCAATTTCTTGCCTTGCAAGCAAGCTAATACTCCCAGCAGTGCTTCCTTTCATCCCACACCGAAGTCACGGCCGGACGGGGCGGTGCTCCCTCGGGAACGGGCAATCCGCAGTACGTTCGCTGTCCGTCGACCAGCTGCTCAAAGCGGTAAACATTCGTGGCAGCAGCCTTTTCAATCAGCTCTCGCAAGCGTTTGTACGTAACGGTGCCCTGACGAATGAAATTGCTGAAGTACGACTTCACATCGCGCAGCAAACAGATCGTAACCTCCGTTCCCTGCCTGAGTACGTGTTCCCTGAAAGCCTTGGAAATAACTTCCAGATACGGCAGGAAAGCACCACCTAACCCCGAGTGTATCGCCTGAAGCTCCAGCCACGAACGCTCCCCCAACGCTTCGTTCAGCCAACCCTCCCAAAAAGAAGATTTTCTGCCGCTGCTGCTGCTTTCTTTTTCAGAAGCGGTAGCTTCTTTTTCTTTTCTCTTAATTTCTTCTATCCTTTTCTCTTCTATTCTATCCTCTTCTAGAGATGCCTTTGCAACGCGCTCATTATCAACTAGTTGCAAAGGCGTATTTTCGACGTTTTTTGCACTGTTTTTTTCGTTTGTTTCTGTTTTTTGTGCAGCAGAAAATGACGAATTTGTGTTGCTGTTTTGTGCTTTTTTGCGGGCAGCTTTTTCCGCTTTGGCATCGCGCGCCTTTCTTTTATTTTCCAACGGTTTCATTCGTTGCTGCAAACCCTGAGAGGTGAAGCGTCCGTCATCCGTCAGCACAAATAAGCCGTAATTACAAACCAGTTCTTCCACCCATTGGGTGAACTTGCCCAATTGCTTGGCCAAAGATGGTAACAAAGACAGGGGCATGCAGTAATCGCTTTGCTCGCGAAGATATTCTAACAGCACCCAGTAGGCTCCGTAACCTTCCAAACCTTTATCGGCAGTGAGGGAAAGCACCTTTGCATTGTTGCGCGCACAGCAATCGTGAAGGAAATATTGACTATTTTTCATATCAGAAGGATTTAATGATTTTTACTGGCGCAAAGAAAAGAAGTTAATTTCATATAGGTGTAGGACAGGTGTCCTACACCCCCACTTTTTTCTAAATTATTTTTGCCCGCAAGATTGTTTAAGGTTCATTAATTGATCTATATCATTTTTTTTGCTATTTTTGTGCCATAACCTACTATTCAAATCATCTTAAAAAATGGAATTACTCAAAGAAACCGTAGCTGCCGTTGTGAACTCCAGGTTCCCTGAAATGACTCCCGAAGGAAGAAAAATTCTTGAAAATCTGGCAGAACGCCGTGATTTGAATAAGGGTGAAATGCTTATTCATCAGGGACAGGTAAGCAGGTACATCGTTTTTGTGGCGAAAGGCATGTTGCGGCAATATTATTTTAAAAACGGGAAAGAGGTGACCGAACATTTCTCATACGAGGGCTGCATTTTGATGTGCATTGAGAGCTTACTCAAACAGGAACCTACCCGTCTGGTTGCCGAGGCGTTGGAGCCGGCTACAGTGTATTTGTTGCCCTACGACCGACTGCTCAAGCTAAGCGAGGACATCAGGGAAATCAATATTTTCTACCGTAAAGTGCTAGAATTCTCACTTATCACATCGCAGATCAAAGCTGATTCGTGGAGGTTTGAAACGGCTCGCGAGCGTTACAATCTGCTAATGAAAACCCATCCGGAAGTTATTAAACGGGCACCGCTATCACACATCGCTTCGTATCTGCTCATGACTCCCGAAACATTAAGCCGTGTAAGAGCAGGCAGTTTATAATAAAAATAGCAAGAAAATACATTTCTTGATTTACATCAAATGTTATCCCAAACAAACTTTTTATCTTTGTATCAGCAATAAGGTATTAAGATTACAAGGAAAAAAAGATTCGTTTTTAGGTAACATTAAATTAAAAAGTTGCATTTAAATATTTTTCCCTATATTTGTTCCCATAGCAACTATGAAAAGGACATGTACCTCTGAAAACAAAAGGATTTCCACATATCATTTTATTGTGTGCTTTGATTACGGCCACGACCGCCTGCCACAAAGGCGACACAACTGTGAAAGCGGTTTTGCCGGCCGATAGCCTGTTGCGTGAAGGCGACGTTGTATTCAGGCGGGGCACAGGATTGATTAGCCGGGCCGTACTGGCTGCAGATGAAGACGGACAGTTTTCGCACATCGGCATCGTTGTACGCAACGGCAACAATTGGATGGTGGTGCATGCCGTACCCGGAGAGCCTGAATTTAAAGGGGATTCTGACCGGGTAAAAATGGAACCGATAGCATCTTTCTTCTGTTCGGAAAAGGCTAAAAGCGGAGCAGTAATGCGAGTGAAAGCCGACAGTACCGTGTGCTGCTCAGCTGCCCGAAGAGCGAAGGCGTTGTACCACAAGCGGGTGTTGTTTGACCATGCTTATGATTTACAAGACTCTACACGCATGTATTGCACAGAACTCATTGAGTATGTGTATCGTTTGGAAAAAGTCGACATATCGGGCGGAAAGCTCACTGCTATACACATTCCGGGATTCAACGGCAATTTCCTGCTGCCGGGAGATGTGCTTCAAAGTAAAAAGCTGACAATGATATATCAGTATTAACTATTTAGTATTAACCTCTAAAAACGAATGCTTATGAAAAAGGGACTCATCTATTTGGGACTGCTGTTTGTTACTACATTGTTTCTGGCTGCCTGTTCGGCCAGCTCTCCGGGTGAAGCGGCCAAGAAATATGCCGGGTATATTCAGAAAGGTGAATATGAAAAATTTGCCGATGCCATAGCTCTTGACGAAAAAGCAACTCCCGAAGACAATAAGAAAAACAAAGAAATGGTTGTGGCTCTGCTTAAAGAAAAAGGAGCCAAATCCATTGAGGAGAAAGGTGGCATCAAAACCATAGAGATTCTGTCGGAAACAGTTTCAGAAGATGGCAATACGGCCAAGGTGGTACTGAAACAAACCTACGGCAACGGTGATGCTGAAGATTCTAATTTCGACCTCGTGAAGCAAGACGGAACGTGGAAGATCGTAATGGATAAATAAAATCTCATTCAACCCCAAACCTTGCTGCAAGGGCATGCGTTTGGGATTGATTGTTTTTATTTCTTTTTGTATTCCTTGGGTGACATGCCGGTGTAATGCTTGAAATACTTGCCAAAGAATGACTGATTGGCAAAGTTTAGTTCTTCTGAAATCTGCTGTATATTCATATCCGATGACTTGAGCAGCGTTTTGGCTTCGAGTATCACAGCCTCATCAATCCAGGTACCTGCCGTTTTACCACTCACCTCTTTCACCGCCCACGACAAATGTTTGGGGGTGATGCAAAGCTTGCGGGCGTAGAAGTTAACACCGCGCTCCTTTTTATACGACAAAGACACTTCTTTCAAAAAGTCCTCAAATATTTCTTGTTGACGAGGTTTATTACGTCCCTCTTCCGCTGCAAAATAAGGCGAACAGAAATTGTACATTTCATATATCATGGCGAGAAAAAGTCCGCGCACTACTTCCCTACGATAGAGGTTGTGACTAATCTTTACCTTTTTCCAAAGAAAGGAGTGGTATTCCAACAAACTATCCAGCTGCTCGGAAGTCAGTGTAATACAAGGATGGCTGCTTATATAAAAGAAGAAGGGCAGTATTTCGTGCAAACGAGGAACTACCCCATCAATGAAGTTTTTAGAGAACACAATGTAAGCTCCCGAAAAATCATCCGACATCTTGAAACACTGTATAATCTGATCGGGCATGGCAATGAACATCTGTCCTTGTTCAAGCGTGTATTCTTCCAGGTTAATACCCAACCGGCAATTGCCTTTGAGGCAGAGCGCAAAGATAGCCACATCCAGTCTGCTGGGGTAGTCCATCAGCAATACATCATCCAACTTATCGAAGATGGCAAAATCATCATCGATTGTATTTATTTCAGAAACAATATCCGGCAAACTCTTTAATGTAGGTATGTTCGGATCGAGCAGCTTTGACAAGTCCATGATCTTACTTTTTGCGCAAACATAGGAAAACTTTCTTAATCTACAATAGTTTTATGGCCAAATTCCGAAAAAAAGAACAATTTATATAAAAACAAGGGCTTTTTTAAGATGTTAAATGGCACCATCTTTGCAGCAAACAAATTACATAAAACTAAAGAATACAAATTATTATGAAGTTAGCTGCGTATACAGGCATTCTATTAAGTGCTCTGATCTGGATAAGTTGTTCAGGAAAAAAAGACGAAAATCAAGCAATACGGGCTGTACCCGTGAAAGTGGTCAAGGTGTCGGAATCATCCTACATGAACAGCCGAAACTATGTGGGAACAGTGGAAGCAGTTTCTTCCTCTTCACTCAGCTTTGAGGTGATGGGAAATGTAAGTAAAGTTTTCGTTACCGAAGGAGAAAATGTACAGAAAGGTAAACTGTTGGCAACGCTCGATAAGGCCACGTTGCAAAACTCATACAACGCATCTCTGGCCAGCTTGAAAGAGGCACAAGATGCATACAACCGTATGAAGTCGCTCTATGACAACGGGAGTTTGCCCGAAATGAAATGGGTAGAGGTACAAAGCAAATTGCAACAGGCTGTAAGCATGGAACAGATTTCGCGCAAAAGTTTGAAGGATGCCGGTTTGTATGCTCCTTTTAGTGGAGTCATTTCAAGCAAAAGCATTGAACCGGGCATGAATGTCATGCCGGGTATTGAGGTAATGCAACTGGCAGACATCAGTACGGTAAACATTAAAATTGCAGTTCCCGAAAAGGAAATTTCCCGCGTGAACAAAGGGCAACAGGCTGAAGTAAGAGTCGGTGCATTGGGCGATAAGCTGTTTACAGGTGTAGTGTCCGAGAAAGGTATTGCCGCCAATCCGCTGGCACATACTTATGAAGTTAAAATCAAGTTAAACAATACCTCACACGAGCTGATGCCGGGAATGGTGTGCAAAGTGGGTGTACACAGTCGCAAAACAGAGGCAGGTATTGTGTTGCCTACCCATACCGTACAGTTACAACCTGATGGAAAGAAGTTTGTGTGGGTAGTAAAAGATAATGCAGCTTCACAACGCATCGTAAATACAGGAGATTTGACCGCAGAGGGTGTAATAATCACTGCCGGACTACAACCGGGCGATGAAGTAATTGTTGCAGGAAATCAAAAGGTAAGTGAAGGAACTAAGATTGCAGTCAAATGAAAAAGAAACTAGGTTTTATAGAGTGGGCTATGAGATACAGGCAGATAGTGATTCTAATCACTACCCTGTTAGTGGGGTTCGGCGTGTACGGACTTTACATGATGCCCAAACAGGAGTTCCCTTCATTTACAGTAAGGCAGGGACTGGTAGTGGCGGTTTACCCGGGTGCTACATCGGACGAGATAGAGGAGCAGGTGACCAAACCGCTCGAAAACTTCATCTTCAGTTACAAAGAGGTGAAGAAACGAAAAACATACTCGCGTAGCCAAGACGGAATAGTCTTTATCAACGTAGAACTGAACGATAATGTAAAGAACAAAGATGAATTCTGGTCGAAGTTTAAACATGGAGTGGAGCAGTTTAAAAGCAGTCTGCCCGCCGGAGTATTAGCTTTGCAGGTAAATGACGACTTCGGTGAAACAGCAGCCATCCTGATTACGCTGGAATCTGATCAAAAAACCTATCGTGAACTAGAACGTTACCTGGAAGGATTGGAAGATAAGCTGCGCACAGTAGATGCTGTAGCCAACCTGCGTCGTTATGGATTGCAAAAGGAACAAATCAGCGTGTATCTGGATCAAAAGAAGCTGAGCATGTATGGCATTGACGCAAATACCATGGGACTGAACTTACTCACGCAGGGATTCACCACCATGAGTGGCGAGGTAGATAATAAAGCGTATGTAGCACCTATACACATTGCCAGATCGTACAACCGTGACCGTGACATTGCTGAACAGATTGTCTATTCTGATCCGTCGGGACATGTCATCCGATTGAAAGATGTAGCACGTATCACCAGAGAATATCCGGATCCTGACTCGTACATCCGCAACAACGGTAAGAAGTGTATTTTGCTGTCGATGGAGATGAGACAGGGCAACAACATTGTGCAAATGGGCAAGGAAGTGGATGAAATATTGGAGGCTTACAAGCAATCACTGCCCCAAGAAGTGAAAATGTATAAGATTACAGATCAGGCACAGGTAGTGGGCGATTCGGTAAGTACATTCCTCAAGGAGTTGCTCATTGCCATTGTAGCCGTAATCTTGGTTGTCATGGCACTAATGCCTCTAAAGGTAGCCTCGGTAGCAGCATCTACCATTCCTATCTCCATATTTATCTCTCTGGGACTGTTTTATGCGTTTGGCATCGAGCTCAACACGGTTACACTGGCAGCGCTCATTGTAACGCTGGGTATGATTGTCGACAACTCCATTGTGATCATTGATGCATATCTGGAGAAAATAGGCGAAGGAGTATCTCGCTGGCACGCAGCCATAGCCAGTGCACGAGAGTTCCTGAAGTCTATCTTCTCAGCTACGCTGGCCATCAGTATCACGTTTGTGCCTTTCTTGCTCACCACCAAAGGCATGATGAATGACTTTTTGCAGTCGTTTCCCTGGGCCATCAGCCTCATCTTGGGCATTTCGCTGCTGGTAGCCGTACTACTGGTGCCGTTTATGCAGTATTATTTTATACGAAAAGGACTGAAAACGGATGCAAAAAAGAACAAGAAGAGTTTTCTGGACATCATTCAAGCCAAATATGATCAGCTGTTGGATCTTTGTTTCCGCTGGCCCAAAACAACATTGGGTTTGGGGGTAGTCAGTGTAATACTCGGAGTACTACTGTTCGGACAATTACCACAAAAGCTGATGCCTATTGCAGAACGTAACCAGTTTGCTGTTGAATTTTACTTGCCCGCCGGCACTGCCATAGAGCAAACGGCTGCTGTGGCCGACAGCATGGAAAGTATTCTCAGAAAGGACAAACGGGTGGTTTCGGTTACCTCCTTCATCGGTGAAGGTTCTCCCCGCTTCCATACCTCATACGCACCGCAACTACCTGGAAGTAACTTTGCACAGTTTATTGTGAATACGCAGGGCAACGAAGCCACAGTGGAATTACTCGATGAGTATGCAGATAAATACACCGATTATTTTCCCAATGCCAGGTTACGGTTTAAGCAGCTCGACTATTCGGAGGCGACCAACCCCATTGAGGTACGAGTTAGCGGTGACAGCCTTACCGACCTCAAAGCAGCTGCACAAGTGGTAATGAAGCGTTTGAAAGCTATGCCCGATTTGCGGATGGTACGAACAAACTTTGAAGATCCTCTGCCGGGGGTACGCATCCGGCTGGATGAAGATGAGGCAACCCGACTGGGTGTAAACCGTACCTTCTTAGCCATGAACATGGCAACCAACTTTGGCGACGGCATGCCGCTTACTACGGTGTGGGAAAAGGATTACCCGGTTAAAGTGGTACTCAAAACAGACCGAAACGGTAAGGAAGCCGATTACAGTGATGTGCCCGATGTGTACGTACCTGTTTGGGGAGGGGCATCGTACGTGCCGCTCCGACAGGTGGCTAAGGTGGAGAGCGACTGGACCGAGGGGCAGATTGTAAGGCGAAACGGGGTGAGAACCATCTCGATAACTGCCGAAGTTGCCCGCAATGTAAACATAACAAGTGCCACACAAGAGGTACAGAAAGCCATGAAAGAACTTTCGTTACCCGAGGGAACCATTCTTTCGTACGGCGGTGATCTGGAATCGGATGCGGAAACATTGCCTCAAATCATGGGTGCTTTGGCTATTGCCATCGTTATCATCTTCTTTATTTTGTTGTTCCACTTCAGGCGCATCAACATGGCACTGCTTATTATGGCAGCCATCACGCTCACGCTGCTGGGAGCAGCCTTGGGCATCTGGCTGGTTGGTGTAGACGTGAGTGTAACAGCCGTGTTGGGTATCATCAGTTTGATGGGTATCTTGGTACGTAACGGCATCATCATGCTCGACTATGCCGAGGAGCTTCGACAAGTACATAAAATGAGTGTTTTCGATGCAGCTATACAGGCAGGTAAACGACGCATGCGTCCCATTTTCCTCACATCGGCAGCTGCTTCTATGGGGGTAGTTCCCATGATCTTGGGAAAAAGCTCCATGTGGATGCCTATGGGTACGGTCATTTTCTTTGGAACGCTGATTTCCATGGTATTAGTGGTAACGGTATTACCGGTAGCTTACTGGATGTTGTTCCGCAAAGCCGACCGCAAAGTAGTGCAACGTATGGCCGCTAACAGTTAAGAATGTATATCGGCTTGGTTTAATAATAAAATGAAATAAGATGAAACATCAAATCATAGGATTCTGTCTTTTCCTGATGGTATCCGTATCGGGAAGTGCACAGCAATCATATTCGCTGGCACAATGCAAAAAACTAGCGTTGGAGAACAACGCACGAATGAAGAATGCGCGTTTGGAAGTAAGCAGCGCCCGACAAACAAAGGAAGAAGCGTTTACCAATTTCTTTCCTTCTTTGAGTGCCAGTGCACTGGGCTACAACGCTACCCAACCGCTTGTAGAAGCTAATTTAGGTGGTATGCCGCTAGCGCTGCTAAAGAATGGCATTGTGGGCGACATTACCGTTACGCAGCCTTTGTTTGCCGGCGGACAAATTGTAAATGGTAACAAATTGGCTCAATTGGGTGTGGAAGTCAGTAGGTTCAAACAAGAACAGTCTGAAAAAGAAGTGCTGCTTACCACTGAGGTTTATTATTGGCAGATTATATCTTTGATCGAAAAGTTAAAGACACTTGCCATAGTAGAGCAGTTGGTGAATAGCCTGTACAAAGATGTAGATGCTGCTGTAAAGGCGGGAGTAAAGAACCGGAACGATTTGTTGCAAGTGCAGCTTCGTAAGAATAGTGTGGCTAGTGACCGCCTGCAACTGGAAAACGGATTGAAGTTAAGCCGGATGTTGCTGGGACAGTACGTGGGACTCAAAGCCGACAGTCTCAGTATTGAACCAGTCTCTTTCGATGAACCGGCCAGTCCGGAAAAACTTCGCACAGATCACGGTGCAGCCTTGCTCACCACACCCGAGTATCAACTGCTGGCAAAGAATGTGGAAGCCAACCGCCTGCAACAAAAGATAACGGTAGGCAAGTACTTACCCACCGTGGGTATTGGCGCTAGTTATATGTACGATGATCTGATGGATAAGGACAATACCACTGCGATGGTGTTTGCCAAGGTTTCGGTACCCATATCCGACTGGTGGGGTGGTTCACACGCCATCAAGAAACAGAAGTTCCAAACCATGATGGCGCAAAACGAACAGCGTAATAACTCCGACTTACTGCTCATTCAGATGCAAAAGCTGTGGAACGATGTGGAAGAGTCGTACAAACAGGTAAAGCTGGCAGAAGAGTCGGTCGTTACGGCTACGGAAAATGTACGGTTGAACACCAATTACTATCAGGCAGGAACTACCACACTGAGTGATTTGCTTGACTCGCAACTATTGTTGCAACAAAGCCGTAACCAACACACCGATGCCTACACTCAATACCTGATCAAACAAACGCAATACCTGCAAGCAACAGGCAGGTGATAGTTATTGCCTGCGGTATTCTTTAGGTGACATACCCGTGTGGTGTTTGAAATATTTGCCAAAAAACGACTGATTAGCGAAGTGCAAGGCTTCGGAGATTTCCTGAATACTTTTCTCCGACGAGCGTAACAGCGCTTTGGCTTCTAAGATAACGAAATCATCGATCCATTCGCCCGCCGTTTTTCCACTTATTTCCTTCACCACACGTGACAGGTGTTTGGAAGTCAGAAAAAGTTTATTGGCATAGTAATTCACGCTGCGTTCCTTGCGAAAGGTTTCTGAAAGCACGCGTAGGAACTGCTCAAAAACCTCTTCTTTGCGATTCTCCGTCACATCAATATGAGGTGTTTTGTGGCGATACAGGTTATAGAATTCATAAAACAACGAGAGAATGATACCCTGACAAATTTCTTTCTTATAAAAGTTATCGGCATGAGCTGCTTTGCGGAAAAGCATGCTGTAGTATTCCACCAGCACATGCATCTCTTCATTGGTAACGGTTATGTTGGGCTGATCTTTGAGGAAGAAGAAGAAAGAAAGCATGTCTTTCATCTGTGGGAAGATAGTATCCATGATAGGACGAGACACCACAATGAAGAGAGCGGAAAAGTCTTCACTAACCTCCAGACTCTGCAAAATCTGTTCGGGAAGAGTTACCAATACGCTCCCACCTTCCAGTCGATATTCTTTAAGATTGATACCCAACTTCCAGCTTCCATCCACACATACAATAAGGATGGCTGAATCCATACGCTCGGGTTTATCGCTCAGCTGCAGGGAGTTCAGATCATTAAACAGTGCAAAATCGTTATCTTTAACTTGTTCTTCCAGTGAATTACGTAACGTAGAAAAATCGATATGCGGTATCTTTGGCATAGAGTCATGTTATTTTTGCAAACATACACATTATTCCGGAAATAACAAGAAACTGCCCTCTCAAAGAATGTAAAAGAAGAAAGCCACCGCGAACTCTCCGTCAGGAAACGGAACAGTAAGCGGTAGCTTTTATCAGTGATTAAACCCCTCAAAAAGGTGTTTTCTTAATTAAAAATCTTCACTCCAAAGAAATAAGTACGAGGTTGTGTAGGACCATAGAAATAGCCGGCATCACGCATCACACCCTGATCCAAATCCTTCTGGAAACTATTGAATGCATTCTGTATACCGGTATTGAGCTGCATCTTCACCTTATCTTTCAAGGTAACGGTGTAGTTCAATTTGAGGTTGACAGTTAGAAAGTCGGGCGATGTTTCCATGCGTGATTTTTCAATGTATCCTGCCATGTGGGGCACCTGCATTTCACCGGTGTACACGCCCGATAAAGAAAAATCAAAGTTCTTCAACGGTGCAGAGGTGAAGGTGAAATAACCGTAGTAGTCAGGAGTACGGGTCATCTTTTTAGTAAATTGAGGATCCTCGTCTTCACCAGTCCATTGTTCATCTGTTTTGTAACGGCTACGTTGTGCAGTAAAGCCCAACTGGAACTGTGCTTCCTTGCCGTGTGCCAACTTAGCATCCATATTAACCCCGTACACACGAGCACCTTTACCGTTACGACGTTCTTTGATTTTATCGCCATTGGCATCCTTACCTATCTCTTCGAGCACAAATACGTGGTTAAGGTCGGTATAAAAACCTTCGAGCAATAGATTAGCCTGCCAATGTCCCAAGTGAGCAGTCCAATCGACCGACCCACTGTAACTGTTAGAGCGCTCTTCGCGCAAACCATCGGCCAATACAATCTTCACCCCTTCTCCACCTACGGCGGTAACGTGCAAATCTTCGTCATAAGCCTGCGGTGCACGGAATCCGGTAGAATAAGTCAAACGCGCCTGGAAATCTTCAACCGGCTTGTAAAGCAAGTTAACGCGCGGGCTAAAGATCACCTTATCAATGAGGTTATGCTTATCCACACGGGCACCTGCCAGCAAAGTAAGAAGATTCATCTTCCACTCACTTTGAAGGAACCCACCTGCTATGCGCACCTTTTGTTTCATGTCGCGATGGTAACCGGTCATCACATCATGCAAGGCATTGTTTTGGTACTCAGCTCCGGCAGTCAGCGTAGCCGGTGAGAACAACAAATGATCTATGTTACTTACAAACATAGCACCTGCCACCCAGGTAAGATCATCTGTTTTACCATAAGCATTGAGATCCTGCTGCGCACCGTAATAACTGTTACGGTCAACATGCTGCACAGAACCGTAAACAGAGAGCTTCTGCTTGTACTCGTTAAAGAACTGGTCGTAACTCAGTCCGCCGCTATTAATAATATGCTTAGTCTGCTCGGTAATATCGGCTTCGTGCGGTTGATAGTCGAACTTATTACCTCCGCGACGGAACTCATTGGTTGTGTGATACTCTAAGTTGATGCGGCTGTATTGTGACGGACGGTAATAGGTACGCAGTCCGAACGTATTCATGTTAAGCTTACCCAGTTCCGAAAATCCGTCACCATCGGAATCATAAGGATTACGGTTGCGGTAAGCCTGATACAATGCAATGCCGTACGTGTTATCACTCGACACCAGTGATGCATTGGCACCCATGTACTGCTCCCACGACTTACCGTTCATGTTCGACAGGGTACTTGACACTTGGAACGAGTTACTAATAGGATCTTTTGTGATGATATTGACCGTTCCGCCCACAGCGTTAGCGCCAAACAAAGCCGAACCTCCACCGCGAACCACTTCTACGCGTTCAATCATGTTCACTGGGATCTGTTCCAGTCCGTACACTCCTGAAAGCGCACTCACTACCGGACGGCTGTTAATCAATATCTGCGAATAAGGACCCTCCAGACCGTTGATGCGCACTTGCGGGAAACCACAGTTCTGGCAGTTGTTCTCCACACGCAAACCCGACTGGTAATCGAGGCTCTTGGCTAAGTCGGTAGAGTTTACCATCTCAAACAACTTGGTACTCATCACGTTAACCACCACAGGAGCTTCCTTGCGGCTTACTTCGTTGCGATTGGCCGAAACCACTACCTCATCGGTTACAAAAGCCTCTTCACCCAAAGCAAAGTTAGTCTCCACAGGTTTCTCACTGTCGAGCACCACTTCTCTCTCTTCAGTACGATACCCCATGGCCCGAACACGAAGCCGGTGATGCCCCTTGCCCAAATGGTTTATTTCAAACTCACCGTGTTCATTGGTAACCACTCCACCATCCTGACCCACTATTTGTACGGTGGCATAAGGCAACTCTTCTTTGCTTCCTTTTACAATCACTTTGCCTTTAACAAGGCATTTACCTCTTCCGCGACC
>Ga0116182_1003757_pt1 | contig 13894 bp, 5 predicted proteins | sample AD_UKC077_MetaG_FD_89805 | JGI IMG/M metagenome (GOLD analysis project Ga0116182, IMG submission 89805) | Active sludge microbial communities of municipal wastewater-treating anaerobic digesters from USA - AD_UKC077_MetaG | ecosystem: Engineered > Bioreactor > Anaerobic > Digestate | place: USA...
GACTCCGGCGCGCTGGAACGCCTTCCGCTCGGCGGGAGGCATCTGTTTGTCAGAGATTACGGTGGAGAGTTGGCTGATCGTGCCGAACCTCACGAAGCTCGTCTTGCCGAACTTCGAGCTGTCGGCCAACAGCACGGTGCGCGAGGCGCGCGCCATCGCCTGCTCTTTGGTGAAGGCCTCGGCCGGGTCGGTGGTGGTCATGCCCTGCTGGGCCGAAACGCCGATGGTGCCCATAAAGGCAATGTCGAGATGCATCTGGTCCAGCACCGCGCGCGTGAGCGGGCCGACGAACGTCTGGCTGAGCAGGCGGCACTCGCCGCCGGTCAGGATCATGCGGGGGCCGCCGTTGCTGAAGATCTGTGACACGCGCAGCGAATTGGTGACGACGGTCAATTGCTTGAGCGGGATGAGCAGGCGCGCCAGCGCGACGATCGTGCTGCCGCCGTCGAGGTAGACGATGTCGCGCGGGCCGATGAGCGCGAAGGCGGCCTCGGCGATGCGCTGTTTCTCCGGCGCGGCCATGGCGGTCTTGTCATCGAACAAGGGTTCCTCGGCGCGCCGCTCCGGCGCCATGGCACCGCCGTGGATGCGGCGCAGCTCGCCGGACGTCTCGAGTGCGGCCAGGTCGCGCCGCACCGTGGCGGCGGAGACCCCCAGTTCGGCGGCCAGCTCCTCCACGCGCAGAATGCCGCGCTCGCGCACAAGGTCGCGCAGTTTGCGCCAGCGGGCTTCAGCCAATTCTCTGGATGCGGTTTCGCTCATTCGCGTTCACTTTCGCTCGTAAACGCGCACAGTTAATCAGAAATGCGCACCGCACGCAAGGCGAAAAAGCCGAGCGCTTATCAGGAACGGTAGTTGGGCGCTTCCTTGATGATCTTGACGTCGTGCGGGTGGGCTTCGCGCACGCCCGCGTTGGTGACGCGGTAGAAATAGCCGTCGCGTTTCATCTCGGCGAGGGTGCGGGCGCCGCAGTAACCGAGCGACGACCGCAGGCCGCCGCAGAATTGGGTCATGATCTTCTTGACCGAGCCGGCCAGAGGAACGATGCCCTCGATGCCCTGCGGCACGAGGTCATCCTCTTTGACGTTGTCTTGGTCGTAGCGCTGGCGGCTGCCCTTGCCCTCTTTCATGGCGGCGAGGCTGCCCATGCCGCGGTAGACGACATAGTGGCGGCCTTCGTGAATGATCTTCTCGCCCGGGCTCTCCTCGGTGCCGGCCAGCAGCGAGCCGAGCATCACGGTGTCCGCGCCGGCGACCAGCGCTTTGGGCACGTCGCCGGAGTGGCGGATGCCGCCGTCGGCAATGATCGGGATGGCGCCGCCGACCGCCTGCGCCGCGTTGTAGACGGCGGTGATCTGCGGGATGCCGACGCCGCACACGACGCGCGTGGTGCAGATCGAGCCGGGGCCGATGCCGACTTTGACGGCATGGGCGCCGGCCTTTTGCAGGGCCACCGCGCCTTCGGCGGTGGCGATGTTGCCGCCGATCACGTCGATGTCGGGATAGTGCTTGGCGATCCAGCCCACCATGTCGAGGATGCCCTTGCTGTGGCCGTGGGCGCTGTCGACCACCACCACATCGACCTCTTCGTCCGCGAGCATCGCCATGCGGTCGTGGTCGCCGGCACTGACGGCGGCGGCCACGCGCAGGCGGTAGCGCGAATCGCGGGTGTAGAGCGGCTGGGCGTTCTCAACCAGCTCCAGGACGTCGGTAAAGGAGTAGAGGCCGACCAGCCGTCCGTCGCTGTCCACGAGGGGCAACTTGCCGATCTTGTTCTCCATCATGATGGCGTAGGCCTGTTCCAGCGAGGTGTCGGGCGCGGCCGTGATCACGCGCGTGGTCATGACCTCGGACACGCGCGTCGCGCTCTTCTTGGCGAAGCGGATGTCGCTGGAGGTCACGATGCCCGCGAGGCGGTCTTGGTCGTCGAGGATCGGAAAGCCGCTGAACGAGAGGTGGTGGTCGTCTCGGTACTGCTGGATGTAGGCCAGGGTGTCGGCGTTGTGGAAGGCGACCGGCTTCATGATCAGGCCGTTGAGGTGGTGCTTGACGCGGCGCACGTGCTGGGCCTGGATTTCGGGCGGCAGGTTTTTGTGGATCACGCCGATGCCGCCGAGCATCGCCATGGCGGTCGCCATGCCGGCTTCGGTCACGGTGTCCATCGCGGCGCTGACAAACGGGATGTTGAGGGTAATGCGGCTGGTCAGCCGCGCGGCGAGCGTGGTCTGGTCGGGAAGAAAGTCGGCGTACCGGGTGACCAGCGTGACATCGTCGAAGGTCAGCCCTTCGAACGGGAACTGTTTCATGAAAGCGGCAACTTGAGCGTTTACGTGCATCGATGACCTCCGAACCCTTTCGCTTTCCCGTTATTATATAGCCGATCCTGGCGGGATTTGCAATCCCGTTCATTTTGACATTCGGCGTTCGCGTGTTTTCGCCCAAGCGAAAACGCCGCCCCTGCGCAGGCAGGGACGGCGTTTAAACAATGGACAACAGTCCAGGCGCTTACTTCGCGATGACCTTGGCCATCTCCAGCACCTTGTTGGAATAGCCCCACTCGTTGTCGTACCACGCCACGATCTTGACGAAGGTCGAGTCGAGCATGATGCCGGCTTCGGCGTCGAAGATCGAGGTCTTGGCCTCGCCGCGGAAATCGGTCGAGACCACCTTGTCTTCGGTGTAGCCGAGGATGCCCTTCAGCTCGCCATCAGCGGCCGCCTTCATCGCCGCCTTGACCGCCTCATAGGAGGTCTCTTTCGCGAGCACGGCCGTCAGATCGACCACCGACACGTCGGAGGTCGGCACGCGGAACGCCATGCCCGTGAGCTTCTTGTTCAGCTCGGGGATCACCTTGCCGACCGCCTTGGCCGCGCCGGTGCTCGACGGGATGATGTTCTCGAGGATGCCGCGGCCGCCGCGCCAATCCTTCTTGGAGGGGCCGTCCACCGTCTTCTGCGTCGCCGTGGCGGCGTGCACCGTGGTCATCAGGCCTTTGACGATGCCGAAGGTGTCGTTCAGGACCTTGGCGACCGGCGCCAGGCAGTTGGTCGTGCAGGAGGCGTTCGAGATAATGGTCTGGCCGGCATAGCTCTTGTGGTTCACGCCGTAGACGAACATCGGCGTATCGTCCTTCGACGGCGCCGACAGGATCACCTTCTTCGCGCCTGCCTTGATGTGCGCTTCCGCCGTCTCTTTCGTGAGGAACAGGCCGGTCGACTCGACCACGATGTCGGCACCGACTTCATCCCATTTCAGCGCGGCCGGATCCTTCTCGGCCGTCAGGCGGATCTTCTTGCCGTTCACGATCAGGTTATTGCCGTCAACCGCCACTTCGCCTTGGAAGCGGCCGTGAACCGAATCATACATCAGCATGTACGCCAGATAATCGGGGTCCAGCAGATCGTTGATGCCGACAATCTCGACCTCGTCCGAGAAGTTCTTGATCGCCGCGCGGAACACCATACGGCCGATACGGCCAAACCCATTGATACCAACCTTGATCGCCATTTTTCTACTCCTTCGCTGTTTTAGGACAACAGAGACGGGCCTCGCCGACCCAGCCATGCCGGAACCCGCCGCGCCTTCCGGCCGTTCATCCGGGAAAAGAGCCTGCGCCCCTTGCATGATTGGCGGAATAGGATACGCATTCCCCCCCCGGTCGTCAATCGGGAAATCGAGGAAATCGATATACCCTGATCGATTCAGAATGACGCTTTACAGTCACCCCTCGCGCGGGTAAGCTACCGGGCACACCATGAAAAAAGGCTGCACCCGCGATTTTCAGACTGCCTACCACCCGCCCGGCCGCGACGCCCTGATTTGGGGCGTGCGCGTGCTCGACGCGGGCTTCGAGGCCTTCCCGCCCGGCAAGCCCTACCCGTCCAAAGAGCACCACCCCGCCCCCTACCTCTACGATTGGGAAAAGGGGCGCGTCTTTTCAGAATACCAGCTTCTGGCCATCACCCGCGGCAGCGGCATCCTCGAAACCGCCACCTGCCCCCACCTCGCGCTTCAGGCCGGCGACCTCTTCATCCTCTTCCCCGGCGAATGGCACCGCTTCCGCCCCGACCCCGCCACCGGCTGGGATGAAAACTTCGTGGGCTTCGACGGCGACTACGCGCGCCACCTGATGCACGCCTTCTTCGCGCCGGACGAGCCGATCCTGCGCGGCGCCGCCACCGGCGAAACGGTGTCGCTGATCCGCAAGATCGTCCACCAGGTCGGCGACACCTCGCCCGAAACCGCACCGCTGGTTTTCGCCGACATGATCACCCTGATCACCCGCCTCGTGCTTTTTAACCGCGTGCACGCCTCCAGCGAATGCCGCGCCGCGCGGCTCAAAATCACGGCGGCCCGCGAACAGATCATCGCGCACGCCTTCCAGCGCATCGATTTCCGCGGCTTGGCCGCCTCGCTCGGATTGAGCTACACCGTGTTCCGCCGCCTGTTCCAGAAGGAAACCGGACACGCGCCGCTCGCCTATCAGCTTGAAACCCGCATCAACCGGGCGCGCGTGCTGCTGCAGCAAACCGACCTCTCGGTCACGGAGATCGCCCAGCAGACCGGCTTCTCGAACGTCTTCTACTTCTCGAAGATGTTCTCCAAACGCGCCGGCCAGACGCCCACCGCCTGCCGGCTGGCCCCTCGCACGCGTGAGCGCACCCGCTCCTCCTTCTTGTGACCGCTCAGCAGTCCGCCGCACGCGCTAGCGGTTGTCGGCCACGCCCAGCACCGTCTCCATCAGCTCGATCAAAAGCGGAATCAGTTGCTTTTTGCGCGAGAGGATGTCGCGGCACCGGAAAACGCCGGCATCCACCTGCGGGAAGGCGATCTTCTTGATGAACGTCTCATCGCCATCGATCAGCAGCAGCGAGCTGAGCGACGTGATGTCGGTGATCATCAGGGCCGCGAAATAAAGGCTTTCCTCGGCACGCCGCTGGCGCAGGCCCGTCAGCAGCGCGCCCTTGCGCACCAACAGGTCGTCGGTCGCGCTGACCTCGACCTGGCTGACAGCAAAGCGCTGGCCACACGCCGCATAGGCCTTGGAATCCATGCCGATGATCTCGTCGGCCGGCAGGTCGGCGACCTTGCGGGCATTGCTGAAAATCTCGCGCCCGAACGCTTCGATGTCCAGATTCACCAGCCCGGCCAAGTAATCGGCCATCTCACGGTCGGTCTCGGTGGCGGTGGACGAACGCAGCATCAGCGTGTCGGTCAAGATGCCCGCAAGCAGCAGCGCCGCCACGCCGGGAGTCAGCACCGCCTTCTGCTCGATGTACATGCCGGCCACAATGGTGGCGGTCGCGCCGACCACGCGGTTGATGAAGGTGATCGGGTAACGGGTGGAAAAGTTGCCCAGGCGGTGGTGGTCGATGATCTCTAAAATGCGGTAGTTCTCCAGCCCCTCGACCGCCTGCCCCATCTCGTTGTGGTCCACCATGATGATGTCAATGTTCGGCTCGGCGATCAGGTCGCTCTCTGAAAAAATGCCGACCACCACGCCCGCGTCGTCGACCACCGGCAGGCACCGCGACGGCGCGGCGGCGAGCTGGTCGCGCACCGCGCGCACATAACTGCCGGCGGCCACCGGCTTGGCATCCTCGTCCGCCATGGTCATGACCGGCGTCGAATACAGGATCAGAAAGGCGGTGGACGAGGTGTCGTACGGCGAGATCATGACCGTGACGCGGCGCGACTCGGCCAGCTCGCGCAGTCCTTTGGCCAGCGGCATGCCGTTGGTGATGATCACGGCGCGCGCCCCGCTCTCGATGCTGAAACGCTGAATGTCCTCGCGGTCGCCGGTGAGCACCAACGCATTGGCCGGGATCTCGTTCTCCAGATGCTGACGGAACGAGTCGAACGAAGAGCCGGCCACCAGAATACGCGACCGCGCCACCTCAGCCCCGCCGAAGGTCACGACCGGCTGCGCCTGAAGCGTCTTCAGCAGCAGCTCCATGCTGACGGGAATGATCGCCTTGCGGTGGGGATTAATCTTCCGGGTGATGTTGCTGGCAAAGGCGTTGTGATGCAGCACAGCCCGGTAACGCCCCTGCGCATCAACCACCGGCAGGATGCTCACCTTCTCCCGCTCCATCGTCTCCAGCGCATCCCAGAGCGCCTCCGACGCGACGGCCGTCACCGCCCCATCCGACAGAAAGTAGCCGACCTTCGGCACCAGGTCCGGCACAAACTCCGGCGCGGGGATATTGAACCGGTCAAGAATGTACTCGGTCTGCGGCGTCAGCTTGCCGGCGCGCGCCGCATGGCACTCGGCCAGCCCTTTCTGGCGTTTCAACTCCGCGTAGGCGATCGCCGAGACAATCGAATCCGTGTCGGGATTTCGGTGCCCGATGACATAGGTCTTTCTCTTCATGCGCGGCGCATCATACGCCATATCCTTCCGGAAAGCCAGTGCGGACCGCCCGGACCGCACCCGAAGGGTTCGATTGGGCGTTCGGAGGATGCTGTCAAAACGCCTTGGCCATGAAGACGATTACCAGCGGTAGTAGCGGTACGGATCGTCGCCGGCCTCGGGCGTGTCGAGATAGTAGCTCATCAGCCACTCCTTCTCCTCGACCTTGGCGAAGCGTTCCGCGACCGGCGCGTCCAGCGCGGCGCCCAGATTGGCCAAGAGCCGCGCGGCCATGGCGTTCGCGCGCCGCTTGCTGGTGCGCAGATACGGCTTGGCCTGCTCATCGATCAACCACGGCGGCACCTGCCAAAGCACCACGCGCCCCTTGCCGTGCCGGATCACGCGCAGCGCGCCGCTCGACGCGGCCTTCTCGGCCTCCGGCACCGCCAGCGCATCGAACGTGATGCGCCCGTGCCAGGCCCAGTCGGCATTGCTGAGCCCGTCCAATTCAGGCGGCCGCTGTTCAATCCGCGTGAACGCGGCGTTGGTCCGCACCGTCGCCACCGGCACCGGGCACCACGCCTTCAACTCGTCGCCCGCCAGGCCCAGGCACACGACGTTCACGCCGCCTTCAATGGCCCTGATGAGGTCCGGGGGCGGTGCGGACGCGCCGGGGCTGACCACGAACATCCGTCCCGCGTCAGGCGGTCTGCTCCGGACAACGCCGAGCTGTCCCGCAAGGCGCTCGGCCTCGGCGCCCAGAACGACGGTCTCGCGGAAAGCCGCCGCCGGCGCACGGTCCAGGTACTCCAGCAGATTGGCCACCAGCCGGTCCGCCGCAGGATCGTTCTCCGTCCGCCCCGTCACATCCAACTGACAGAAGAGCGCGCGCCCGCGTCCCTGCACGTGCTCCAGCAGCGCCGCGTATTGCAGATCGAACTCGCCGTCCAGCAGCGCGCGCCAGTCGCCGCGCGCCGGTTTTTCTATCAGCACCGACGCCACCGTGCCGCGACTGCCGCAGCGCCAGACGCGCGTGTTGGTGAATCCACACCACGTGCCGTGCGGATCATGCGTCTCTGCGGCGGGCAGCCCGGTCAAGTACGGCGTCACCAGCGTGCCGGAGCCTGTCCAGTCGCGGAACGCAGCCTCGTCCAGCCCGCGCGTCACGGGATGTTCGGCGCGCGGGAAAAGACGGCGCACGCCACGCTCGGCGACACGGAAGCCGAGCCCGCGCTCCAGCGTCTCGGCGCGCTGTTCAAAGACCAGCACCCGCAGGCCCTTATCAAGGCGCGACATCCAGGACACGGCGGAACCGTCCAGCGCCTCGCGTCCGATCACGACCAGCGCGTCGTCGGCCACAGGTGCGTTCGTGCCGTCGAACAGCACGTAACGCACGCCCAGCCTGTCGAAGAGGCGCGCCGTCAGCCCGTGCGGATCCAGCAAGTGGACCGGCGCGGACAGTTGCGGCGGCTGCGACGGCATCACGGCGTACAGCGCGATCTCATCGACCTGCGTCACGCCATCCGCGAAATCAAAGACGGCAGTCAGGCGCAGGCGTTCGCCCGCGCGCACGCGCTTCGGGAAAGCGAACGACACCGGGACCGCGGCCTGTCCGCCAGCGGCGACCCGCGCGTGCCCCTGCCGCTCCATCAGCTTCTCGCCCTTGCGCCAGAGCCGCCAGGTCCACGCCACGGTCTGCTCGCGGCGCCGGTCATTGAGCATGACCAGGCTCTTGCGCACCGCCGCGCCGGGCGTGAAGAGATGGTCCTTGGCGGTCCGAGCCTCTTCCGGCCCCGCGATGAACCCGCAATCCGGCTGGTTCCAGCGTAGAAAAGCCGCGCCCACTTCGGTCGGCAGGAAGGCGTCGCGCGGCCCGAGATCCTGAATGTACTGTCCGCCGGCCTGAATGCGGTCCGGCACGATGCCGGGACACTTGAGCCCTTGGAGCGGAGTCTCGGCCGCGATCTCGGCAGTCGGCGCGACGCGCCGCCAGAAATCGCCCTGATCCCACGGCAACATGGCCGACACGCCCCAGGCACGGTGGAAGCGCCAGTTGTCGCTGGCGAACAGCGCCTGCACGGCGTGGTAGTTCTGCGGGAGCGCGCGCAGCGGCTGGTTGAGGGTACTCCAGCGAAACGGCTTGCCCGTGGCCCACAGCCGTTCTTCGTGATCCAGCGCGCGGACCGCCGCGTCGCTGTCGAGATAGGCGGCGTCACCCCAAAATTGGGCCGCGAATTCGGCGGCCCACAGGCTTTGGAAGGCCTCGCAGCGCCAGATGAATTGCGGCCCGCGGTAACTCGACCAGCTCGAAATGTGCGGCAGTCCCCACTCCACGAAAAAGAGCGGCTTGACCCCGTGCGCGGACCAGTGTTCGGTCCAGTCGCTGCGCTCCTGCACCGGCGCCCAGTTCAGATAACAGTTCACGGTGTGCATGTCGCCGAGATTGCCGGACTGGTGGTGGTAAACCGGGCGCGTGGCGTCGAGCGACTTGGCGATGGCATCGGTGATGCGCGCCTGCCTGCGGTTGCGCGCCCACCAGGCGCTCTTGGACTTTTCATCCTCAGGAATCTCGTAAAGCCCGTCGATCTTCTGCGGATTCTGGTCGCCGTAGTAACCGGTGCAGTTATGGTTCATCGCGTAGAGGATAACCGACGGATGGTTGCGCACGCGCCGGATCAGCCAGGCGGTCTGTGCGCGGTAGCGTTCGGCCATCTCGGGCTTGTCCAGCCGGTAGCCGAAATCTTTGAGGTGCGGCAGCGAGAAGGCCAGCAGCATGCCGGTCTCGTCGCACGCCTCGAGCAGGCCGTCCAGATAGCTGACCGAACCGGGCGTGAAATCGTAATTGCCGGCGATAATGGCGTTGAACCCGTACTCGAACATCCGGCGGCACATCTCGAGCGCCGCCGAACGGCTGGCCTTGTCGGCCGCGCTGACGGAAGTCGTGTTGTGCAGCGCGCGCAGGTGGACCGGCACGCCGTTAAGCAGAAAGTCGCGGCCCTCGATGCGGATCTCGCGGAAACCGACATGCACCGGCGTCAGGGTGTCCACCACCGCGCCGGCCCTGTCCAGCAGCGAAAGCGCCACCGTGTAGCGGTGCTGCGGCGTGTCGGTGTCCCAGAGCTTGGCGTCGGGCCACGCCGCGCTGAAGCGCAGCACGCCGGCCGCGTCGGGCGCGAGCGCGTCCGATTCAAAACGCCGCGCGACCACGGTGCCGCCGCGTTCGCTGACCTCGGCCCGCAGCCGCCACGGCCCCGCGTCCAGGCCGGCGGTTTCAGCCGCGAAGGTCACGCGCCGGTCGCGCACCGAGGTCATGACATGCACATCTTCCAGACGCGCCGCAGGCGGCAGGGCGGTGAGAAAGAGATCGCCCGTGATCCCTTTGTGATTGACGCTCGCCTTGTCCGTAATGATCCGGTCCGGGGCCATGAAGGCATTGCGCTCGGCGGTCAGCGGGCGCGCCGTGACCCGCAGCGCCAGCTCTTGTTCACGGCCGGGCACGAGATGACCGGTCAGATCCAGCTCGCCGCCGGGATACCACACCTCGCCGCACGGCCGGCCGTCCACGAACGCCTGTGCGTGTGTCTGCAGCATCGTGAACGTGAGCGTCAGGCGGCGGCCCGCCCAGGCATCCGGCACCGCGAACCGCCGCTTATACCACGCCTGCTCCACATCACGGATGCGCTCGCGCTCCTCCAGCCACGGAGCGAGCCACACCTGCTGCACGCCGCTCTCGGGCATCCACTCGCCGTGCGGCCACATGCCCGGCACCTTGAACCACCCCCAGCAATCGCCCGGCGGCGGCACGGACGCGACCGCTTCGCCGGGCTGCACAGGCCGGAAGCGCCACAGGCCGCTGAGACAGACGCGCTCGCGCGTCGGGGTGGTCTGGCGCCAAGCGTCCGCGAGCGTTTCGGGATCTGGATCGGCGCCGGGCGGCAGCGGCGCGTCCGCCTTGACCAGCGCGCGCAGGCGGCAGACGGTCAGCGACAGCCCGCGAAACTCAACGGTGCCCGACGCCCCGAGATTGCAGGGCGAAAGCGCGAGCGTCACGGCGCCTTCCGGAATCGGATAGATACGCTCGCACACGGTCCAGGGCGTGGTGCCGGTCATGCCGAAGACATTCGGCCAAGGGCCGATGCGTTCGCCCTTGGCATCGTGGAACGACATCGTGAGCCGGCCGGTCTCCCAGCTCTCCTTGCCCAGCGCGACATCCGTAACCTTCATCTGCATCGCGAGCCGGAGGCGCCCGTACTCCGGCTTCAGCGGGATGCGGAACCCGATGCCCGATCCGGCTCCGGAGCAGACCAGACGGCGTCCGGCCTCATCCTGCTCGATCCGCGCCTGCCTGCCGGACGGCCAGCCTTCCGGCCAACCTTTGGCGTCGAGACGCGCCAGCCCGTTGTTCGGAATCAGCTCCGTTCCGAGCTGCCCCGCCGCATTCAGCGCCAGCAGACAGCCCGCCAGCCACATCCACGCCCGATTCATTCTCATGACCCTTCCCCCGCGCGGCGGCAGACGGCTGCGTGATCGCGCGCGTCACCGCCCCTGGCGCAAGCGCGCGATCGCCTCGCGCACGGACGCAGCGGCCCGTCGGTCCGCCACCGACAGCACCGCATCGGCACCGGCGCGCGCCAGCGCCTGGTCGGCGGCGTCCGGATTGCCGCGTTTCACGGCGATCAGCGCATCGACCACATTCAACCGTCCGTCCTCCGCATTGATCCGGCGCGCCTTGGCCAACGCATCTGCGGCGGGGTCCGGCAGATTCTTCTCAGCCAAGACATAGGCCAGCGTCGCCCATCCCTCATAGCGGTCAGGCGCCTGTTCGACCGCCTGCCGGGCGGTCTTCTCCGCCTCGTCGAGCTTGCGGATCCGGCAGAGCACCTCGGCGAAATTGTTGAGCGCCGCGAGCGCCGGCTTCTCTCCCGCGACGCTGCGCCGCAGATAGCCCTCCGCGTCGCCGTACTGCCCCTGCTCCAGCCGGATCGTGCCCATGATAAAGCTGGCGTAGGGATGCTCCGGCCGTTGCCGCAAGATGGTGAGTGCGCGCGCCTCGGCCGATTTCTGGTCCTCCAGCGACACATCCAGCGAAAGCAGCACATCCAGCAGGGGCTGGACATCGGGTCGGATCAGCGCCGCGCGTTGGAAGCACAGCCGGGCATTCTTGAGCCCCGGCCTGCCCTTGCTCTGCCAAACGCGCCCTTGGATCACCTGCGCGAAGTAACTGTCCTGTCCCTTGCTCGCCTTGATCAGGCGCGGCAACACCTTGGTCTCGACCGCGCCGATGTCATCCTGCTCGATCATAACCATCGCCAACATCGCCAACGTCATCGGCGCGACATCGGGTTCTTCCGCCATCTCCTGCAACAGCACGCGGGCGCGCGGAAGATCGCCCCCCACCAGGTAGAGCGCCGCCCAGTCCTGGCGAAGCTGGCGTCGCGGCGCGCCGGCTTGCTCGCCGACCTCCAGGATCGTGCGCGCCTCGTCCACGACACTGCGCTGCAGTGCCAGACGGGCCAGGCCGGAGATCGCGAAGGTGTTCTTGGGATCGCGCGCAAGCGTCTTCTTATATTCGGCGGCGCTCTGCTTGAAATCGCCGCGCATTTCGTAGAGCGAGGCCATCATCGCGGACAGGGCCGCGCGTTTCTGTTCATCCTGCTGCATGGCGTACGCGCTGCGCAAGCCAGCCAGCACCGATCCGGGGCTGCTCGACAACGCCCACTGCCACCCCATGCGCACAAACAGTTCGACATTCCGGACATATCCGTAGTGGCGGCTGAGCGACCAGAGCGGGTAGCGGTCTTTGCCCCGCTCCACCTTGTCGCGAAGCTGACGCTCGACCGCCTCCTTCATCTCAGGGTGCAACCCGCGCGCCACCGCGTCAAAGAGATTCAACAGGGCGCTAATGTTGTCGGGGTAAATCTCGCGCGCCTTGCGGTAGGCCTCAAAGGCCGCTTCCGGCCGGCCCAGGTCATCGAGCGTGACCCCCGCATTGTTGGCGACAAACGCCATGTGGCGTAACAACGCCCCGCGGTACCGATAACCCAGTTGCCGCGGATTACCCTCACCCTGCGCAACACATCCCTGCCACCGAGCCCAGAACGCCCTGTGTTCCTCTTCCAGCTCATCCGCCTGGACGGCCTCCACGCGCTGGGCACCGCCATAAAACAGCCGGTCCGGCACCGGCACCCGGCCCGCGCCATACCAGAGATCCGGCAACCCCATGCTGACCGCCTTCTCCGCAATCCTCTCATCCGCCGAGAACAGATCATCGATGAAGAGATGGAAGCTGTACGCCATCAGGCTCTCGGCTCGCAGGCGCGTGTTCTCGCTAAAGCGCGTGTCTGAGACGAATGCCCGGCGCACGGTGTCCGTATACCCCGCCTCGCGCGCCCGATACGGACAAAGCAGCCGCACGGTCTGTCCGCGTTCCTGAGCGCGGATCAACAGGTTTGCATCGATGATCCCGTTCGCCACCACCCATTCGCGCCGCCCCAGTCCGTCCAGCACCTCGTCCGCCGCGCGGTCGGCAAAAGCCCCGTTGTCGGCCACCAGCCAGCGGCCATTCAGCACGCCCGCCGCCAGGACAGCCACGACCAGCACCGGCATCGCCATCATCCCGACGCCGCGGCCGGCGTTGAACAGGACCGAGGCGCGCTCTGTCAGCGGATGTTGCAGCGCGACTTCGTCATCCTCGCCTTTGTCGACAGGGACCTCGACATCCACAGGATCATCGAGGACCGCGAGAGCGCGCCACGAGGCGGTGAGCAGCGCAATCCCGATGCCGGCGACCAGATAGGTCGCCGCCGGAATGACACCGGACTTAGCAACCACTCCCCACGGCCCGAAGGGAGCGTTGAAGAGCAGCAGCAGGGCAAAGACGGTGAGCACGAGGCTCAGCATGAAGGCGCTCCACGAGCGGCGGTTATCCAGCGAACGGAACGCCGCGAAAAAGCTTAACGCCGCCGAACCCAATCCCAGCACAAAGACCGGGAACCACAAGCTCTCAGGGAACATCTGGCCGAGCGCCTGCGCCTGCTCTCTCAGAACCGAGACCGTCACGCGCAACAACGTGGGATTCGTCACGACCAGCCCCTGGCTCAGCACAAACTGCCGCGCGGCCAGCACATGCACGCCGGCCAACGCCAAGGCTGCCAGAGCGACTGCGCCGAACAGCCGGCCGATCCGGCACCACGCGAGCTTCCACTCCACGATCACGGCAAAGGCCGCCATCACCGGCAAGGCGATCAGAAACAGCGGCGACTCGGCCATGCCGGCACCGTACAGGAGGCCGAACAGCAGCAGCCAAGCAATGCGTTTCGAGCGCGCGTAAACGGTCAACAGGTGCGCGCAGGCCATCAGGAAGGCCGCGTCGAAGATCTGCGGCTGGAACCGCGTGGCCGCCTGCCAGAACGGCAGGCTGAGGCCGACCGCCACAGCCGCCATCCAGCCCGCGAAACGCGCGTTGCGCGAGGCGTGCATCACGGCGGACTCCTCGCGCATGACCTCGAAAACGATGAACCAGACGACCTTGAACACCCACCC
>Ga0116182_1003781_pt1 | contig 13843 bp, 9 predicted proteins | sample AD_UKC077_MetaG_FD_89805 | JGI IMG/M metagenome (GOLD analysis project Ga0116182, IMG submission 89805) | Active sludge microbial communities of municipal wastewater-treating anaerobic digesters from USA - AD_UKC077_MetaG | ecosystem: Engineered > Bioreactor > Anaerobic > Digestate | place: USA...
CGTCGCATTCTCGATGTACACCTTGTTCTTTCGTTCTCGAAGAGGATAATAGGTCATTCGAGTACGATCAAACATGTTGTTCACTGCTGTTCCACCCCAAGAGAGTGACAAGCTCCTTCGAGAAAGCGAAGTCGGGCATCAGCAACGAAGCTCCACCAAGAATGAGGCGTTGGCGTTTAGCGAGGTTTTCACCTTTCCGGCGAACTTCGTCGCTCAAGATTCCAACGGCTAAGACTCCCCGACTGCGGGCTTCGCGCATCTCGACAGGGCCGTCGCCAAAGACAATGATATCATCTTCCTGACCGGCAAGCGAGGCGATCATCCGGCTTAAAACGACCTTTTTGGGGTCTTCATCGATCTTTCCGACCGAACCGTAGATTCGCCCTCCAAACAGATCGGCATAGCCAAGCAACGTGGCTTCCTTGACCACATCCGCCTGATCGGTTCCGCTGGCAAGATAGAGCTTCACTCCCCTCTTATGGAGATAATGAAGGAACTCGACCGAACCGGCCATCGTTACCTCATCCGGCGAGATCGTTCCGTTCGCAACACCCTCTTTTTTCGAGGCGATCATCGCCAGCAGATCGTCGTTATACACGTTCTTGTACTCTTGAGCGCTCAGGATCTCATCGGAGGGTACATATCCATGCCGCTCGACCATCTCTTTGAGGTAGACCATCTGCTCGATCGTCTGGATTCCGGTCGTCTGATCGATGAAATGAGCGATTTCCGCTTCGAGGTTGGCGATCTCTTCCGTCGTGAGGACAGGAAGAGCGGGACCGGCGATCGCCTCCTTCATCATCTTAGCCATCACTCCTTCCCACCCCGAACGCATTGTTGAGATCGTTCCGTCATGATCGAAGATCGCGATCTTGGGCAAGCCGCGTTTCGGAACGGAATCGACTATCTCGATCGTTCCGCTGGAGTCGAAAACCCGCTTGGCGCCATCTGATGCTTTCTCGGGATTGTACCGCCAAGAAGCTCGCCTTCTAAGCTCAAGAATCTCTTCGACCGTGGGATGTCCGCACCCATAGAGGGTCAACAGCGATTGCGCCGCGCTGAGATTCCCCACTTCAATGCCCGCCGCGAGCGATGCTCCCCGGCTCATGGAGAGGACCATCGCCGCGAGGAAGGCATCTCCGGCACCGACGATATCGATCTGCTGGGTGAAATGAACGCCTAAAACCGAAGAGAAGGTTTCACCGTCAAAGCCGACCGCTCCGTTTTCTCCGAGCGTGACGACCGTCGGTTTGCCGAAGTATGTGTATAACGCTCTGACGAGCTCTTGTGTGGAAAGTGATGCGAAGGCGGGATCCAGCGCCCGCCCTTCCGCTTCATTCACCTTGTGAATCGCGTTCCGATAGACGGAATTGAGCTTCCTGCAATCGGCGAACCACAATACCTTATCCTCATATTCATCGAGAAGCTTATTGAGACGTTCCTGGAAGACCGTGTTGTGCAACCCCTGGGGGACCTGCTCGTTGATGATGATTGCATCATATGCATCGATCTTCTTTCGAAGAGTATGTAAAAGCATATCGATCGATCGGTCGCTGGGAACATTGAAGTTCCCGCTATCAAAGCGGGGATGCTCGACTCCCTGTTCAAAGACTTTATGGTACACATGGGTCGCCCATGCTTCCTCTTGAATCTGCACCCCTTCGGTGTCGAGCTGATGGCTCTCAAGGAGATCGCACAGCACTTTTCCATAGAGGTCGCTTCCAACGATCCCATACATATCCACCCGCTGGGCTCCGAGCGTCTTGAGGTTCAGCCCGACGTTGCATCCGCCGCCAAGCTCTCCCTTGACGCTTTGGACCGAATACGTCTGAAGTCCCGTTTCAACGGAGACTTCGCCACCTTCGGTGGTGACCTGATATGCCAGATCAAGGCATACATCACCTATTACCGCTAGGGCGACCGGTTTGGATGGGGTAAGAAATGTACTCAAAGCATCAGTTTTCTGCATAATGAAACCGCTTTCATTTTTATGATAGAACCTCACCTGTTCGTTGTCAACAAAAAGATTGACAGGCACCTTGAAAATACCTAAGGTCTAGGTATGAAGCACAAGACGATCAGCGATATCGCCCGCGAAGCGGGAGTGTCGAAGGCAACCGTCTCTCGGGTTCTCACCCACCCAGAATTGGTCAAACCGGCAACCCAGGAGCGAGTGAAAGCGGTCATGGAGAAGCATGAATATGTTCCCAACCACCTCGCCCAGAGCCTTGCCGGCAACCCTACCAAGACGATCGGGGTGGTCATCGATGAACTCTCCAACTTCTTCTTCATCGAGGTCGCTGAAGGAATCGGCAATATCCTCTCCCCCCTCGGTTATTCGATGCTGCTTGTTTCTTCGCGCTGGATCGAAGAAGAGGAGACCCGCTTGGTGAAATCCCTCATTTCCAGCCAAGTCGACGGAGTATTACTCGCTCCGGTCGCCAAAGAAAGCAGAGCGCTTCAGCTGCTGAAAGCCAGCCAGACCCCCTGTGTGATCATCAACCAGATTCCCAGTGACACGTCCCTGTCGTTCGTGGCGGGAGATGATCTTGAAGGCGGACGGATCGCCGCGGCGCTGGTGAACGAACAGGAAGCGGAGCAGGTCATCGTCATCACCGGCTTTGCCCACCAGAGCGTTGAAGATCGGGTGGCGGGGTTCAAAGAAGTTCTCGATTCCCGTTTTCTGTACAAGCGCTACCGCTTCGTGGAGACACAGGCGGACGGCGCTGCGCTGGTCACCACCCTCATCCGAACTGAAGAACTTGAGCAAAAGAAGACGATTCTCTTCGTCACCAATGACAACGTGGCGATCGGAATCGTCAACGAGCTGGTCGAGCAGGGGATTTCAATTCCCGAACAGGTGATGGTCATCGGCTACGATAATATTCGAGCCACCTCGTTCTGCCGAATTCCCCTTACGACCGTCAGTCAATCGACGATTCACATCGGCGAGCAAGCCGCCAAGACGCTTCTTCAGCTCATAAACAAAGAACGGACCGAAGCCCTTCATAATCTCATCCAACCTGTCCTCATCCGCAGGCATTCCTTGTAAATTGCCCATAAAATCTTCATAGATGGATGAGAAAACTACATGCTCCTATGGTATACTCGCCGTGGAGGCGTATCTCAGATGCATACAATCGACATTAATGGAATATGGAACCTATCTCCACGCGACCGCCACGCAATCGCTCCCCATTGTCCCTACTTCCTCGACAACCCCTTTATTGACTGCACCCTTCCCGGGGATATTCACAGCGCCCTCTTGCAGAACGGTCTCATCGCCGATCCGTTCGTCGGCACGAACGAACTCGAGATTCAATGGGTCGGTCAGCATGATTGGGTCCTTGAGAAAACCTTCACCCTTGAAAAAGAGGATCTTGACTCCGGAACTCCGTTCATCACGTTCACGATGGCTGATACGATGATCACGCTCTTTGTAAACGATCATCGGGCCGGAGAAATGTGCAATCAGTTCAGAAGGTGGCGTTTTGAAATCTGCGACTATCTTCAGGTCGGAGAAAACACGATCAGACTCGTCTTTGAAAGCGCCGAGAATGCGGCGATCGAGGCAAATGAACAGCTTCCCTACCCGGTTCCGTATTTGGAGTACCCGGTCCATGCGAAACATCGGAACCTCATCCGCAAGACCCAATGCCACGGCGGCTGGGATTGGGGTCCGTGCATCCTGGCGTTTGGAATCTACGAACCGATCATGCTCGAGTTCGCCGACGAGGGGTTCATTGACAGCGTTAAATTCACCTCGGTCGAAACGGGGGCCTCCTCATTCGATGTAACGGTCGAGGTTGAATATGCTCCGCTTGAAGCGATCGAAACCCTGGAATTTACGGCAACGATCGCAGGATATTCAAAAACGATCGTCCATACCTTCGGCCTCGGACGAACGAATACCGCCTCGCTCACCTTCGCCATATCGGAGGTCCAGCGCTGGTGCCCAAACGGAGAGGGCAAAGCGGTGCTCTATCCCCTGGAAATTTCCGCAGGATCTCAAAAAACGACTCGGCTCGTCGGCTTCAGAACGTTGGATGTTGAAACGATCGAGGATGATCAAGGCGGCAAGTCGATGACGTTCGTCGTCAATGGAGAAAAGATCTTCGCCAAGGGAGCGAACTGGATTCCGATCGACTCATTACCTTCTCGAATGACCAAAGAGCGCTACGAGCATCTGCTCCAATCGATGGTCGATGCGAACATGAACATGGTCCGGCTCTGGGGCGGAGGCATGTATGAACACAAAGCGTTCTACGATCTCTGCGATGAGAAGGGGATCCTCATCTGGCACGATATGATGTTCAGCCGTGCGATGTATCCCGCGACCGAACCATTCTTGTCAAACGTCGAAGAAGAGATTCGCTATCAGGTCAACCGTCTTCAAGCCCACCCCTCAATCGCCCTCTGGTGCGGAAACAACAAGGATCTTGGGGCGATCGCCCGGTATGAAGAATCGCGGGCCGATATGGCGCGATACATCGTCGATTATGACCGTCTCAACGAAGGAGTCGTCGGCAGAACGATCAAAGCGACCGATCCCTCCCGAAGGTGGTGGCCGTCATCGCCATCAAGCGGTGAAGGTGAATACGCCGACAACCGGTCCAACGATGCCCGTGGGGATATGCATATCTGGAGCGTGTGGCATGATGGGAGCCCGTTTGAGCGCTACTACACCTATGCGCCGCGTTTCGTCAGCGAGTTCGGCTTCCAATCGTTTCCGTCATTGTCGACGGTAACCGGGTATGCTGAAAAAGAGATGCACAATCTCACCAGCGTCGTGATGGAACACCACCAGAAGAATCCCCGGGGAAACTCGATCATCATCGAGAATTTCACCCGTTACTACCGCTTGCCGACAAGTTTCGAGCAACTTCTCTACCTCTCTCAAGTCCAGCAAGCCCGGGCGATGAAGATCGCGGTCGAGTATTGGCGAACGCTGTATGGTAGGACGATGGGAACGCTCTACCGGCAGTTGAACGATGTCTGGCCGGGAGCCTCATGGTCTTCCATCGACTACTACGGAAAGTGGAAGCTGCTTCATTATGCCGCCAAGCGCTTCTACAATCCGATTCATCCGATCATCTACATGAAAGAGGATGGAATCGTCGAAGTATATGTGGTCAATGACAGTTCACGGACAATCGCGGATGAAGCGAAACTGAGCGTGAAATACTCGACGTATGATGGGAACAAACTCGGAAAGAGTGAATATCCGGTGGTCATCAAGCCTCGTTCATCAATTCATGTCGCGAAGATCGACCTCTCTAGGAAAAGCAGAATCGATCGATCGAACACCTTCATCTACGTGAAGCTGAAGAGTGACGAACTGTACATGGAAAACACTCTTCTCCTGGCGAAGCCGAAGGCTTCGAAGCTGTGCGATCCCGGGATCAGGACAAATGTGGCGAACGCTCCCGGAGGGTTTTCCGTTACCGTCAGCTGTCGCCGCCCCGCCTTTGAAGTCGCTCTGGACAGCGGTTCCATCGCCGGCATCTTCAGCGACAACCTCTTTGATATTCGCCCCACCGCTCAAAAAGTCATTTTCTTCAAGAGCGCAAAGGAGGTGAGCTTGGAAGCGTTTGAAGCGGAGCTGAAGGTTTTCGACCTGTATTCGAGCAGCAAATAAACAAAGAAAACAGCTCGTCCGGCACTACCGGTTTTTGGCAAGCAGCTCGAGAGGGATTCGAATCAGATGCTCATCGCTACCCCGATAGAACGTCGCGATAAACCCGATGATTGAAACAAGCTCGCTCTTTGTCTGTTCGGCCAAGCTTTCGGCGATCGGTCTGAGCTCGTCCTTGTGGGCTTGGAACTTCACCTTCACCAGCTCGTGACTTGCCAGCGCATCATCAAGGGCTTGCACGACCTGTTCTCTGAGCCCGCCCTTGCCGACCATCACGATCGGCTTGAGCGGGTGGGCTTGAGCTTTCAGAAATGCCCGGACGGAGGAGTGCATCGCATCAATCCTTATATTTCTGGGCGACGACGTGGCGCTTGACCTTCTTCGTCGAGGTCATCTCGAGCGGCTCGTTCACTACCGTCACCCGGGTTATCTTCTTATACGGCTGGAGCGACTTGTTCACTTCACTGACAATCTGATTCATTCGTTTTTCAATCTCAGCGACGGCTTTTTCACCATGAGTTTTGGCCATCTCATCGGAATACTTTTGTGAAGGATAGATCAGGGCTCGAATCCCTTCGCTCTTCTTCTGCTTGTCGACGATATAGCCAAGGACGCAGATCGTATCGATTTCATCGTAGAGCTGGAAATGATCCTCGATCTCCTCGGGGAAGACGTTCTTGCCGCCTTCGGTGACGATCAGGTTTTTCGCTCGCCCGGTCAGATAGAGATAGCCATCGGCATTCTGATACCCGACATCTCCGGTATTGAGCCAACCATCCTCCAACACCTCATCGGTTGCTTCCTGGTTCTTGTAATACCCCTGCATCACCATCGGTCCCTTGATATAAATGAGACCGTTTCCATCGCTGTCAGGATCGACGATTCGCACTTCGACCTGAGGGATATTCTTTCCGACGGAGGTTTCGATATATGCCTCGACCGGATTGAGGTGGGTGATCGGGCTGGTTTCCGTCAGACCGTACCCTTGGACAAAATCGATCCCCAGTTGATTGAACAGCTTGAAAGTGGATGCGGGAAGCGGTCCGCCGCCGCTGATACAGATCCGGTTGTTCTCCAAGGCGAGCCGTTTCAGAAGGAAGCCGAACATCTTCTTTCCGACGTTCACCTTGAAGACCTTCTTCAACAAGCCGCTTACTCCCATCAAGAAGCGAATCAAGCCGTAGAGAACGACTCCCTTCTCCTTCACTCCGTTCATCAAGCCGGCGATCATCTTGTTGAAGAGCATCGGAACGGCGAGGAACATCGTAACCTTTCCTTCTCTCATCTCCTTGAATACCTGGCTGATGACCAGTTTCTTACCGAAGACGATCGAAGCACCGACGCTGATCGCTTCAATGAACACCGCCATCATCGTGTAGGAGTGGTGCAACGGCAAGATTGCGTAAAATACGTCGGTGGGATAGATCCACATATTCCCTTGGGCGAGGTAGCAGTCGCTGACCAGGTTTTCATGGCTGAGCATGACGCCTTTGGGCGTTCCGGTGGTTCCGCTGGTAAAGAGAATCGCTGCAGTCTCTTCACTTGTCGCCTTGTATGCCTTCCTTCTTCGATCTCCCTTCTGTTCCATGATCATCGGAAACTCTTCACTCGGCTCAAGGCTGAGGCGATGGGTAAGACCGAGCGTTTCTTTCTCGTCGAACCCCTTGAGGCGATCGTTATCCGCGATGAACATCTTCACGTCGGCAAACGCCATCAGTTTTATCATATCTTCATCGGTGAGGGTCGCATCGAGCGGAACGACCGTACCGCCGGCATAGAGGATTCCAAGATAGCTCATCGCCCATTGGGGACTGTTTTTCCCGGTGAGGGCTACCTTCGTGCCTTTGGTTACTCCCTCGGTCACGAGATAGGTGGCGATCGTCTGAATATGCTCATGCGCCTCGGCATAGGTATATACCTCTTTTTTCGGGGTGAATGCTACGAAACTCTCATTGTCGGGATATCGTTTAACGGTTATCTCAAACATCTCGACGACGGTCGGCCAGGTTCCGGTAAATTCGGTACCCCTGAACTCGTCAAGGAAATCCCACGGTTTTGCGCAACTCTTCTTTTTGGACATACTCCCCTCCTCTGTCTGGATTGTCACACTATAGAAGAAAAGCCCGCTATTTGGCAATATATTAACACCTTATCACATTGCGTAATAGTGTAATGAATGAGATTCGTTGACCAAAAACCACCAAGTGTCTACAGTATCGATCATGGAAATGAAAAGCTTCACCGACGTGGTTGCGTACTTGGAAGGGTTTCTGAACCTTGAGAAAAAGACTCGACACTACACGACCCGTGAATACCGGCTCGATCGAATGGTCGCCCTCTTGGACCATGTGGGCAATCCCCAGCAATCCTTCAAAACGATTCACCTCGCCGGCAGCAAAGGAAAAGGCTCGACCGCCTCGTTCATCGCCAGCGGCCTCGCCGCCATGGGGTATAAGACAGGGTTGTACATGTCCCCTCACCTCGTCGACTACCGGGAGCGTTTTACCCTGAGCGGCACGTTCTTCAGCGATGCAGCGTTGGTGCATGCCGGCAACCTTCTGAAAACGCTGGTCGGGGATTTCACCTTCAGCGACGAATGGGGCGAGACCACCCCGACGACCTTTGAACTGTTGACGACCTTCGCCTACCTCCTGTTCAAAGAAGAGAAGTGCGAATGGGCGGTCATTGAGACAGGCCTTGGCGGTCGGCTCGATGCGACGAACACGATTCGAAGCAGCGCAAGCGTTCTTTGTCCGATCGAGCTGGAACACACCCGGATCCTCGGCTCGACAATCAAGGAGATCGCCTTTGAAAAGGCGAAGATCATCAAAGCCGGCCAACCGGTATTCATCGGCCTCGTTCACGAAGAAGCGAAAGAGGTGTTCCTCCAAGAGTGCTGCGAGCAGCACGCCAAGCCCTTTTTGCTGGAAGAGTTCCTCACCGGATATGAAGCGCTCACAACGATGGAAGGAGAACGGGTAACGCTGAAGTGGAAAAATGGAACGGAGGATCGGCTCCTTCTTTCGATGAAGGGCTCGGTTCAGGCGCAAAACGTCGCCCTCGCCCTTCTGGCGCTGAGAACCCTTGACCTCTTCGGTGAACAAACGATCCGCGCCCTTGAAGCGAACACGGTGCCGGGCCGCTTTCAACAGGTCGCCCCCTCCCTCTATATCGACGGAGCGCATACCCCCGCTTCATTGAATGCGTTGACCCGATCCTTCAGTAAACTGTATCCGTCAAAAGATGCGAACGTGGTCATTTATGGCGCCCTTGAAGACAAGGATCACCTCCATATGGCGTCAATCGTGCTTCAGCACTTCAACAAGATCATCCTCTCCCGGCCGGGAACGTTCAAGAAGAGCGATCTGCACAAGCTTTTTTCCATCTTTGAGGAACTAAAAGCCGAATCCCATTCCACCGCTTCAATCTTCCTGATCGAAGACAATAGCCAAGCTCTCGACAAAGCGTATATGCTTAAGGGAGCGGACGGGGCGATTCTGGTATGTGGATCATTCTATCTGGGAGGTGGAATCGTGGAGGTCCTCAAGAGAAGATGAGCTTGAATTGGCGTGAAATCGAACTCATTCTGAGCGAGCTCCCCCTGAAAGGCTCAAGGCTTCAAGGGGTAACCCAACACGATTTCAACGCGATCAGCTTTCACTTCTTTCATCCCGTTCACCGTCAATGGACCCTCTACACCGAGGTGGGAACTCCCGGTTCACGGCTCCACAAACTCACCAAAGTGCGGACCAAGCTGCCAAAAATGCAGCGCTTCGTCCAATTCCTCAAAGCGAACCTCGTCAACTCCCAAGTCAAAGAGGTGGTTCAAACCCCCGGCGAGCGGTTCGTCGATCTGGCATGTATCCGGGGTGAAGAGACGCTGCACCTGCTGTTGCGGTTTTACAGCGGGGCGGGGGCGAATATCATCGTGACCGATGACTCGTACACGATCCTGGATCTTCTGCTGAGGCGCCCTCGACGGGGCGAAGCAAGCGGCCTCCCTTTCATCCTGCCCGAACCGAAAGAACCCGCCCATGACGCATTTCCCGTCCGCAAGCGAACGAAGACCTCCTTCAACGAGCAGATCGAAGAAGAATATGCCACTGAACGGAACGAAAGAACTCTTGAAGCGCTGTATGAGCGGGCAACTCTTCTCTACGAGAAAAAGGCCCGCTCCTTGGAACATACCCTCGCCTCGCTGAAAACCCGAGTCGAGCAAACTCAGGACTTTGAACGGCATAAGCACCTCGGAGACCTTCTCAGTTCAAACCAGCACCTCATCCAGAAAGGGCAAACGTCCCTGCTCGTCCATGATTGGGGGAGCGATAAAGAAATTGAAATCCCCCTCGATCCCACCCGATCCCCTCGAGATGCCATCCAACTCTATTACGAGAGCTACCAACGCTCGAAAGGCCGACACGAAAACGCCGTCAACGAGTTGAAGCGGGCGCAGGAAGAGCTCAGAACCCATCAGGCGGTCTTTGAACGGGCGTTCGATCGGAGTCTTCCCCGGGAAGAAGCGCTCGATCTGTTGACGAGCCTGGTCGAAGAATCGGAAAAGGAGCCGATCGCGAGGCCGAGCACAGGCCTGGTCTTTCGAAGCGGCGGCTACACGCTGCTTGTCGGTCGAAATGCCAAGGAAAACGATGAACTCCTTCGCAGGCACACCAGAGGCAACGATTGGTGGGTCCACACCCGCGATTTTCCCGGCGGCTATGTGTTCATCAAATACATCAAGGACAAACCGCCTCCGCTCGAGGTCCTCCTCGATGCGGCCTATCTCGCCATCCTGTATTCGAAAGCGAAACAGTTGGGCAAGGCCGAACTCTATTACACCCAAGTCAAATACCTGCGCCGGGCGAAAGGAGCGAAGATGGGAACCGTCCTGCCTACCCAAGAGCGGAACCTTTCTGTTACACTGGATGAAACGCGCCTAAATGCCCTCTTAGCGCAAGGAGAAGCGTAATGAAGACCTATCACCATACGATCTTTTATCCTGAAGAACGCGAACACCTGGATGAAGCGACGCTCGGGCGGAGCGAAGAAGGAACGCTCAAAAGCCTGCCTTCCGCCCTCTTGGTCCCCCACGCCGCCTATTCGATGATCGGTGAGGCTCTTCATCAGACCTTTTCCCACGCAGCAAGCTTGAAACCCGAGCTGGTCGTCTTTCTCGGCCCCCTTCATCAACCGGTTCTTGAACAGGATGCTCCCGCATTCCTCTTCGCACCGGAGGCGAATACCTTCGAGCAGGCAGAACGAACCTACCGTTTCGACGAGGCGGTCATCGACGAATTGACCTCCTGTTTTCCGATTCGCCGAGCATCCTATTACTATGAAGAGGAGCCGGCCTTTGAATTGACGCTTCCCTTCATCGATAGCTATCTTAAGCCCAAGGCGATTCTTCCGTTGATCGGAAAGATTGAAAATTCCAACCAGATCAATCAGTCGATTCTCAGCCTGAAAAAGATCGTTCAACGTCAGCCGAAGAGTCTGTTCGTCCTTTCGGCGAATGCAAGCGAGCTCCTTCCTCAATATGAAGCGACCGATGAAGCGAATCATTTCATCGAGGATCTTGTTCATGAATATCGATCGTTGGGCATTCGAAGCTCCTGCAACTGGGGCATGCTTGAAGCGATCAACCGAAGCGCATTGATCGGAGGAAGGTGGAAGATCGCTTCAACGTTTCTGAAAGGAATCGGCTATGCCAGGATCGCGGACGCCAAAAGCGAATCCGGGCTTATGACCTGGCATATCGGTGCGTACAAAGGAGCCTAGGGAGATGAATCTCTATCAACCGTTCAATGCGACCTATAATGATGAAGAAGTGACTGCAATCCCCTTCGCCGCGGCGGAGGTGGAGCTGCCCGCGTTCCATCTGCAAGGGGAACGAGCCGCTTCTCATCTCTATAAAGACGGCAAGCTTGCAACGTGGTACTGGCAGGGAATCGCCTTGATCGAGAACCGCCGATGCGTCTACTTTCCCCGCCAGGATCTTTTTTCCTTCACCGAACTGGCGACCATTCGGCGAAGCAAGGCGCTGTTGTGGGTTCGGCGCTTAGCCAAGGCGCTCACCTATACTACAAGCGATTTTCTCGATCTCTCCAGCGGAATCCTTCCGCTGTGGCGGATCTATGGAGGTGCGGATGGCTCGATCCTCATCCTCAGCCAGGACCTCGGCGACCTCTTCGCCGCCATGGCCGGCGATGAACCGAAATTCTTTCATATCTCGGCGTGGGTTCATCACAACATCCACCCGCCGTTCAGCCTCTGCGACCAACTGGTCCAGCTGCTCTATTATGCAATTGCGGGAACCCCTCCTTTCCTGTGCAAAAACACCCGGGAGGATCGTTACCGCCATCTTCCGCTTGAATACGGCTTTGAGGAGGTTTCCCTTCAGACTCGGCTGTTCATCGATGATAGCCTGAGCCTCTCTCTCACGAAGCAACGGGACAGCACGGGAAACAAAGAGCCGCAAAAAGCGCTCACCGCGTTTCTGGATGCTGCCGAATCGATCGAATGGGACGCGGAAGATCGAACGGAGATACCTCCGCCCTCCTCTTGGCAAAACACCCCGAAGATCCAAGAGTTTCTTGAAAGCCAAGCAAAACGAGCCGAACGCATCGTCTTCTGGCGGATGAAGGGATGGATCATCGTCACCGTCGCCGTCAGCGTCGTTCTTGTTTCATGGTTCACGATCGGTCGAGTCAGCGAAGCGATGAAACCTCCCTACACCCGGTTCATGAGTCCTCCTGAGATCATCAGCGAATACTATGTAGGGCTGAACACGCTTGACCTTTCTCATATGGATGCGGCGTTGGCGAGAAAGGTGAAAAACCCCTGGACGATGGAAGTCACCAACCTGTTCGTTACAAGACAGACCCGCAGAGCGTATGAGGGGTTTTCTCCAACGGTCGATCCCAATGAATGGTTGGCTGAAGGCAAGAAACCCTTGGTTGAAGGCTCTTTCCTCTATGGAACGACCGATGTGACGGTAACCCGGCTCGACGAAAGAACGTTCGAGGCTCAAGGGATTCTCTATACCCCGTATCCGTATGACGAAGAAGAGGTGAAAGCGGAAGATCGGCCTGATGGAGCGTATCTGTACACCCTCACCCAGACATTCACCCTCGAGGTGGGAAAGAGGGGGTGGTACGAGATCACCTCCATCTCTTCGCCTCGAATCGACCGCATCGGTTTTCTTGAAGTGGAGATTATCCCTCGCTTCGAACAAACGCCTCTACCCGTTCAATGATTGAAGGGACATCATCGGCATCAAACCACTCCGCAGTGGCGAAGCTTCTGAAAAACGTCATCTGCCGTTTCGTGTACAGCTTGGTATTTCGTTCGATGCGTCGAAGAACGGATTGAACGGAATATTCGCCGCTTTCAGCAAGTTCGAAAAATTCCCGATACCCGATTCCCGCCATCGAAGGCCATGTGCTTCGGGCTCCCTGTCGGAAGAGCGAGCGAATCTCTTCGACGAGCCCATCGGATTCCATCTGCGCGATTCGACGTTTGAGGCGATCCAGCAGATCCTGCCTCTCGCGTTCCAAGCCGATGATCAACACGGGATTGACGATCCGCGGCTCGCTTGGGAGATCGAAAAACGAGAGGGGTTTCCCGCTTTGCTCATACACTTCGAGAGCCCGGGAGATCCGGTACGTGTCGTTTGGATGAATTCGATCGGCGCTGACCGGATCGACCTCCTTAAGGCGCTTATGCGCCCAGACAAGGCCCTTTTCTTCAATGAGGGCACCGACCCGGGCACGAACCTCCTCGTCGCTTGAGGGTGCTTCGCTAAGCCCGTAGAGGAAATGTTTTACGTAGAATGCCGTTCCCCCGCTGATGATCGGTATCTTGTTCCGGCTGTGAATCAAAGCAACCGCTTCATCGGCGGCCTGAATGAAATCACCGACGGAAAACGATTGATCCGCCTCCCGGATGTCGATGAGATGGTGCTCGATCGCTGCGCGCTCCTCGGCTGTAGCCTTCGCCGACCCTATATCCAAGTCCTTGTAGACTTGAATGGAATCGGCGTTGATGACGCTGTAGCGTGACGAGTCGAACCGACTGAGAATCGCGGTCTTTCCTACCGCAGTCGGTCCAAAGAGAATGATAATCGGTTTGATAGTCTCAGAGGTCGTCGGGCTCTTCGAAGAGGATCTCCCCGGCAAGGGCTCGGCTGAGGACTTCAGTGACAATTTTGCC
>Ga0116182_1003784_pt1 | contig 13840 bp, 10 predicted proteins | sample AD_UKC077_MetaG_FD_89805 | JGI IMG/M metagenome (GOLD analysis project Ga0116182, IMG submission 89805) | Active sludge microbial communities of municipal wastewater-treating anaerobic digesters from USA - AD_UKC077_MetaG | ecosystem: Engineered > Bioreactor > Anaerobic > Digestate | place: USA...
GCGGCAATTTCTACATCGGCAGCATGTCCGGCGGTTTCGGCACGGTCACCAACAACGGCGCGACGGTCGACGTCGATCAACTCATCATCGCGAATAATACCGCACCGTCACGCAGTGTGCTCGTACACAACAACGGCAACCTGATGTTGCGCACAGATGCCACGATCGGCTACCGCAGCGGTGCGCTGGCGGTAATCCATGACGGCGGCGTGTCGATCGGCGGGACATGCACAGTTGGGCGCGCGAGCGGCAGCAGCGGAACGCTGGAGTTGAACGGCGGCTCCATCACAGGGAAAACCTATGTCGTCATCGGCGAGGCCGGTCAAGGCGCGGCCGTGCTCACCGGCGGGAACCTCGGCCTGACCGGGGATTTCCGGATCGGCAACGCCTCGGGCGGAGCCGGCACCGTCACCAACACTGGCGCGGCGATCACCGCAGCCAACCTTCATGCGGGCTATCAGGCCGGCGCCTTCGGACGTCTGATTCACACCGGCGGCAGCATCAGCGCGGGAACCTATCTGCAGATCGGACGAAACGGCGGGATCGGTGAATGCGAGATGAACGCTCCGTTCAGCACCCGAATCATGATCATCGGAACCGGCTTGGCGCCAACCCTCCCGGGGACCGGCACCGTCACGGTGGCTGAGAATGCCGTGGGCGCTGTCAGCGAGTTCCTGCGCGTTAACAACGGCGACCTCTTCATGCGCGGCGGACAGATCCGTCTGCTGAATACCGGCAACAAGAATGTGACCAACCTCTACGTGCGCACCGGCGAGGACCGGCGCGGCCTGATCCGAGGCTGGGGCTCGTTCACTAATGTGGACGAGAGCATCACGTTGCGCATGATCAACAACGGGCAGATCATCGCCGACGGCGAGGGCGTGGAGCGCGATCTCGATTTCAACCTGATCGCCGTCGTCAACAATGATATCCCTATGGCATTGACCGACACCAATGGGTGGTATGCGGTCAACAAAGGGCGCGTGCTGTTTCCGCGTACATCGCAAACTTTTGTGTCAGGCCAGAACTATTGTCTAGGCGACTTATACACGAAACCGGTTCCGGAAATGGTCAACAGCGTCGGCTTTGCTTTTACCACCGACAAGTGGGCCATGATCAGGGGCGGCTTCTACGACGCAGGTCGCAGCGACATTCCGGCCGGTCTGCCGGCGCATCTGCGCCCGTTCGGGGTATGGCGGATCGGGGCGTTCAGCGAAAAAGTGAAGCTGACTAAGGTTTCGTTCTCCGGCGTCTCGCTGACCTTCCGTTACGACCATACTCAGATCCGCCCTACGGACAGCAGCCTGCGCCTCTTCCGCCACGACGGGACCGCTTGGGGACAGGTCGGGACCGCCGCGCCCGGCGGCGATCCGCTGATCGCGACCGACGCCCCGCTCGCGCCGGTCGCCTCCGGCGACTATAACATCGGCTGGTTCGCTGTGATGGCCGTGGAAAACAACGGGACGATGATCTCCATCAACTAGCAATCAATACGTGGTCATCAAGAGGACATCCATCATGAAAAACTTCCTGCTAACGCTCTGCCTGATCGGTGGCGCGCTGAAGGCGAACGCGCAAGAAAGAGACGTGTATTATTCTAACCCGTCCACAGGTTACGGATCGTGGGACGTCGTCAGCAACTGGAACATCTATGCTGCGTCTGGCGGCGGAAAGCTGAACCGGTTGCCCGGCGAAGATGACTACGTGAAAGTCAGCGCGAACACACTGGCCGTCGAGAATGGCCGCGCGCTGAGTGTCACCAGCGGCGTCCAGGCCGTCTGCCACTCTTTCGCCAGCGGTCAAAATGCGTTTGAGGGCAAAACAACATGGTTCCGGCTGGACGGCGGCACCCTGACCTGTATGAACAACTTCATCATCGGTATGAACTATAACGGTCTGGCCACGCTGGAAAGCGGCACCCTGCGGAACGAGTGGCCAAGCGGGGCTTTTTACAGCAGCGCTTCGGGCGGCGGGTCAGGCATCGTCACGAACAATGGCGCCGAGGTCAATTTCGAAAAGATTTTTATCGGTCGCGCGGCCAACGGTCACGGCACCTATGTGCAGAACGGCGGCAGCATCACGGGGCGCACGGACATTTACATCGGCGACATCAGCCACGGTTCGGCTGTGCTGAACGGCGGCACGGTGGGTGCCAACGGTCATTTCCGTATCGGAAACGCTGCGGGCGGTGACGGCACGGTCACGAATAACGGTGCGGACATAACGTGCCAGCATCTCATTATGGGGTATGTGTCGGGCGCCGCCGGACGGATGACGCACAACGGCGGGACATTGAACGTCAGAGGAACGTTGCAGGTCGGCAGGGCCGGCGGGATCGGCGCGTTCGACGTCAACGCGCCGTTCACGACCCGCAACATGGTGATCGGCACCCGGATCGGCGACCCGGGCGTCAACGGCACCGGTACGGTGACCGTGGCCGCCGGATTCACCAACCTTGTGAACGGCTACTTGAAGGTCAACAACGGCGAGCTGGTCATGCGCGGCAGCACGCTGCAATTCAAGGTGAACGCCGTCACAAACGCATTGATCAACAGAGACAGCGAGGACGGCGTCGGCGTGATCCGTGGCTGGGGCAGCCTGGAAAAGAGCCCGACTGGAGACAGAAACCCCTGGATGGAGAACAGCGGCCTGATGATCGCCGACGGCGAGGGCGAGGAACGCGACCTGAGCCTGTATTCATTTGTGGCGGTAACCAACACGTTCTATAACGGCCCGACCGGCACCAACGGCTGGTATGCCGTGAACAAGGGGCGCCTGCGCTATCCGCGCACCTACCCCACGCCCAATGCCACCACGCACTCCGCCTGCTTCGGCGACTGGCGCACCTTGGAGACCCCGAGTCTGGTCAACAGCCTGAAATTGGAGGTGACGCTGAGTTCGTCGGGTAGTTTTTATGTGTACGGCGAGCTGTACGCGCCGGACCGCAGCGATATTCCCGCAGGGTTGCCGACAGGCACCAAAACGGTCGGCATCTGGCGCATGCGGATCACGTCATCGGAGTCGCCTGACGGAACACCCAAGGCATTCGTATCGGTCTTGCCGACTTTCCGCTACGATCACACGCAGGTCAAGGTGCATGAGTCTCTCGGGCTGTACCGTTACAACGGCCGCGCCTGGGTGAAGGTTGGGAGCGGAACGCCGGACGGCACCAGCCTGATCTCCGCCAGCGCGCCGCTGCCGCCCGCGGACGGCGAGGTCGGCTGGTTCGCGGTGCTCACCCAACCCCGCGGCACGCTGATTTCCGTGCAATAGTCCTTCACACGATCATGTTTTACACACAGACAGCATGCAGGCCTTCGGCCACAGCGGCATGGAACTGCCGACGGTCAGACGTCGCAAATACGTCCGCCTCCCATTCTGCGGCGCAGGCGAGGTGCAGGGCGTCCATGGCCCGCAATGGATTCCGCTCCAACATCTTGACGCTTCGGGCAACCACTGCGCTCGTGAGCTGTATGATGTCCGCGTCGCTGACATCTTGCGCCAGTCGTTTTTTGGCAACCTCGTATTGCCGACGCGACAGGCTCCGCTCTCTGCCCCGGCGGTTCATAGCGGAGATGATTTCAGGTACGCAAATGACGCTCAGACCGAGATCGGATGCGCGCATGCAAAACGCTTCCACATCGTCGCTCCCGGCTTCTTCAAGAAACCGCTTTGCGAACGCCGACGTATCAAGAAACAATCTCACGGTCGCGTTCCTCCAAGATGGCGGTGGAGAGCCCGGCTCCTTTAACGGAGAGCCTCAGGGCAGGCGTTTTCCAAGAGGGCGTGTTGATCGCTCCGGCAGGCCCGAGAACAGCCACCTCCCGACCGTGCCGAATCACCACCACCGATTCGCCGCGTTCTGCCGCAGTGACGAACCCGGAGGCATTGTTTCTGAATTCTGTGAACGATACCGTTTTCATGAACACCCCTTTTTGTACACTACTGTACAGAACCGTCAGCAGCCTGTCAAGGTCTGGCAGCGCCTCGAACGCAATCGGTTGGTGGCCGGGGTGCGCGAAGGTTCCGCGTTTCGGATGAAAACGGAAGCAGGCGAGTCGGGAGCGCGGGCGTCCCCGCCCGCAGACCGTGGTGCGGGCGTCCCGCCAGCAACAACGTTTGTGCAAAAGACTGAGATCCCCATGGCTTGGGTGCCAATCCGTGCATTTGTGTCGCGCGCGACCTTTCTCAGTGCGGGCGGGGACGCCCGCGCTCCCGACTACGCTTCGCTCAAAACACGCACTGAACTCGCATCCTCCGGCCACCAACCGATTACGCCTCGAACGGCAAGGGGATAAAAGGGATTAGTATGAAGATGACACGACGCACCTGCCTCACACACGCCGCGCTAGCCGCAGCGATCTCCGCCCTGCCGCGTATCGGCCGCAGCGATGCAACCCCTTCGGCCAAACCCAAGGCTCGCATCAAGATCGGCCAGCTCGGGATCGGCCACAACCACGGCGCGGCCAAGATGGAGTCGTTCCTCAAGCTGAAGGACGACTACGAGGTGGTCGGCGTGGTCGAACCCGATGCGGCCTGGCGCGAGAAGCGCAAGAATGAGAAGGCGTACAAGGGACTCCCCTGGATGACCGAAGCCGAGCTTTTCGCGGTGCCGGACCTCCGGCTCGTGTCGGTCGAGACCGACGTGCCCGACCTTACCGCCGCCGCGTTGCGCTGCGTCAGGGCGGGCTTCCACGTTCACCTCGACAAGCCCGGCGATCCCTCGTTCAAGCGCTTCAACGAGCTGCTCGACGAGGCCGAAAAGCGGCGGCTGGCCGTGCAGATGGCCTACATGTTCCGGGGCAATCCGGCCTTTCAGTTCTGCATCAAAGCCGTGAAGGAAGGGCTTCTCGGCCGGGTGTATGCGGTCCATGCCGAAATGAGCCGCGGACTGTGGGCGGACTATCTCAAATGGGTGTGCCAGTTCAAGGGCGGCAACACCTTCATCTTCGGCTCGCATCTAGTGGACCTGATCGTCTCCATGCTGGGCGAGCCGCAACGCATCACGCCCTACCTGACGCGCACCGATCCCGCCTTTGAGAACGCCGACACCGGCCTGGTCGTGATGGAGTACCCGCGCTGCGTGGCCTCCATCCGTACCTCCGCCCTGGATCATGATGCTGAGAAACGTCGCCACCTGTGCGTCAGCGGCGACAAAGGCACCATCGAGATCCGTCCGCTGGAGCACCCGACCACGCTGCGGCTGTCGCTCAAAGAGGACCGCGCGCCTTACAAGAAAGGCACGCACACGCTTGAGTTCCCCGCCATGATCGACCGCTACGCGAACCAGCTTCTGGAACTGGCGGGCGTCATCCGCGGCGAGAGCGCCAACCCCTATTCGCTCGCTCACGAACGGCTGGTTCAGAAGTGCGTGCTGCTGGCCTCCGGCGTGCCGCTGGATGTCCCGTGATCCCCCCCCCCGCACGCCACGCATGTATTGACAGTCAGAGAAAGAAAAGGACACACCTTATGAATCGACAGATCACGCGCCGCAGGGCGCTCACCTTGACCGCAGCCGTAGCCAGCGTGACGGCGGTCAACCTCCCGGCCCAAACGCCAGGCGCAAAGAAATCCGCGCCCTTCCCCACGCGCAAGCTCGGCCGCACCGGCATCGACGTACCGCTCCTGGGCTTCGGTTGCGGCACCAGCTTCTTCAACGCCTACACGGCGGAGAGCGGCGCGGCCGCGCTCCATCAGGCCATCGACCTCGGCATCACCTACATCGACACGGCCAACAGCTACGGCAACGGCAAGAGCGAGACGATGTGCGGCCCGGTCGTGGAAAAGCGGCGCAGCGAAATCTTCCTGATCACCAAGCTCAAGGAACGCACGGCTGACGGCGCGATGCGCCAGTTCGAGCAGAGTCTCAAACGCCTGCGGACCGACCGCGTCGATCTGGTGCACGTCCACCGCGTGGACACCGACGAAGATCTCGCGAAGATCGAGGCGAAAGGCGGCGTGCTGGAGGCGCTCTACAAGCTGCGCGAACAAAAGGCCGTGCGCTGCATCGGCATCACCGCGCACGCCGATCCCGCCCCGCTGGCCAAGGCGATCGACCGCAACGATTTCGACTGTGTGCAGTTCCCGCTCAACGCTGCGCTGTCGGGCATCAGCCTGGCCGGTTTCAAGCCGCCGCATCCGGGCGAGCGGACCTACTGTTTCGAGTCGGTCGTGCTGCCGATCGCCCTTCGCAAAAAAATGGGCATTCTCGCCATGAAGGTGTTTGTTCAAGGCAAACTGCTGGGCCAAGGCCCGACCAAGGCCGACCCCGAAACGCTGCTGCGTTACGCGCTGAGCCTGCCGGTCTCGTGTGCCGTGCTCGGCATGAGCACGCCCGCGATCATCGCGCAGGATGCGGCCTGGGCCCGCTCGTTCACGCCCATGACGCCGGAAGAGATGCAGGCGCTCTCCGATCGCCTGGCCCCGGTGAACAAAGTGGTTTTCGACCGCTTCTTCGCGCATCATAGTGATTTCTGTTAAACACAGGGGGAGACCATGAAACGAGTTTTGACCCGCCGCCAAGTTCTGGCCGGCACCGCCGTCGGCCTCGCGGCGACCGCACTCCAGGCCCAGCCGCCTAAACCCGCAGCCGCCCTGCCGCGGCGCATCCTGGGGCGCACCGGCATTTCCGTGCCGATCCTAGGCTTCGGCAGCGGCAGCCGCTTCACCAATTTCTATACCGACGACGCCGGCGAAGCGGCCGTGCGCCAGGCACTGGATCTGGGCATCACCTATCTGGACACGGCGGCAGGCTACGGCAACGGCCGCAGCGAGACGATCTACGGGCGCGTCTTGAAAACGCGGCGCGCCGAGGTGTTCCTCGCCACCAAAAACGCGGTGCGCGACACCGACCAGGCGCTGCGCGTGTTCGAGCAAAGCCTCAAGCGCCTTCAGACCGACCACGTGGATCTTCTGCATATCCACAATCTGGCCAGCGAGGAGGATCTCGCCCGGCTCGAGGCCAAGGGCGGCGTGATCGAGGCGTTTTACAAGCTGCGCGAGCAGAAGGTGGTCCGCGCGCTCGGCATGACCGCGCACGCCAACCCCTATCCGCTGAAGCTCGCCATCGAACGGCACGATCTGGACTGCGTGCAGATGGCGCTCAACGCGGCGCTGGTCGGCGTGGTCAAATATGAGGGCGGCTACAAACCCGACCCCGCGGCGCCGCGCAGTTTCGAGACAGTCGCGCTGCCCGCCGCGCGCAAAAAGAATCTCGGCATCCTGGCGATGAAGGTGTTCGGACAAGGCCATCTGGTGGGCGATGGCAGCGACACCGTCAGCGCCGAAACGCTGCTGCGCTACGCGCTGAGCCTGCCGATCGCCGTGGCGGTGGTCGGCATGCAAGACACGGCGATGATCCCGCAGAACGCGGCGTGGGCGCGCACCTTCACGCCGATGGCCGAAGCGGAGATGAAGGCCCTCTCCGGACGTCTCTCCGCCGCTCACAAAGTGGCGATGGACCGCTTCTTGGCGCATCATGAAGACGTTTGCTGAAGCGGACGGGTAATTATTAACCGCAGAGGACACAGAGAACGCAGAGGAGTGGAAGATGAACGAGACCGATCTGTCGGGACGCATCATCGGTTGCGCCATGGCCGTGCACACCGCCCTTGGCCCTGGATTGTTGGAGAACGTTTACAAAGAGTGCTTGTTCTATAAACTGAAAAAGGAAGGGCTTGCTGTTGAAAAAGAAAAACCGCTTCCCGTCATTTTTGAAGAGGCACAAATCGACTGTGGGTATCGGCTTGATCTTGTCGTTGAGAACGAAATCGTGGTGGAATTGAAAAGTGTCAAGGCGTTGGACGATATTCATCTTGCCCAGACACTGACCTATCGGAAGCTTGGACATTACCGATTAGGGCTGCTCATCAATTTCAACGTTAAACTCCTTAAAGACGGCATTAGGAGGGTTATTCATGATGTGTGAATCTCCGTGGCCTCTGTGTTCTCTGTGGTTAAAAACAATCGGTGCCGCGGTGTTTACCGTCTGGCGCGTGTCGGCTGGAGACGTGGCGCTGCCGAAAGCCAAGCCGGTGCCGGACGTGCAGGTGCTGCCGCAGCCTTACGCTCAGGCCTCGTTCGAGCACCAAGGCCGCGAGCTGACGCGCTACCATTTCGGGCCGGAGCTGCGCCGCCCTTTCTGGTACCCGATCACCGGGCCGGGCGGACGCTCGCTGACGCGCATGAACATGCCGTACGATCCCGGTAAATCCATGACGCGCGACCGGCAACCGACCGACCCGGCCAAGCCCGAGGATCCGCTCGGCCACAGCCACCAGACCTCGGTCTGGATCTGCCACAAGGATGTCAACGGCTTCGATTTCTGGCGCGACGGCGGTCCGATCGCCGGTCAGATCCTGCATCAGACCGAGCGCGAAGGGCTCGAGTACGACGAGGTGGACGGCACGGCCACGCTGTTGACGCGCAACTTCTGGAATGACCCCAAGGGCAGCACGCTGATGATCGACCGTCGCATGGCCACGGTCTTCACCGGCGTGAACGGCTCGTGGTGGATGGTCATCGACCTCCAGCTTGAGGCGCCGACCGGCAAGCCGGTCACTCTGGGCAAAACCACCTTCGGCATGCTCGGCATCCGGATGTCCAAGACCGTCAGCGTGCGCGAGGGTGGCGGCCGCATCCTCAACAGCAACGGGGAGCTCAACGAGAAGGGGGTCTTCCGCAAACCGGCGCGCTGGGTGGACTACAGCGGACCGGTCACGCGCGACGAGTGCGGCGGCATCACGCTGATGGACCATCCGCAGAATCCCAATTACCCCGCGATCTTCCACGTGCGTGACAACGGCTGGCTGGGCGTGACGCTGACGCCCGACGCGCCGCGCGTGATTGAACCCGGCAAACCGCTGCGCCTGCGCTATGCCCTCTGGGTACACAACGGCGTGCCCGGTGCGCTGACGGTCGATCAGCAGTGGCAAACCTTCTCCGCCCTCGCGCTCTCTGAATTGAAAAACAAGCACAAGCCGCACTGATGAATGACACCACGGAAGAGAAGAACGAGCGGCGGCTTGACGTGTTTCATGTGTCACGGACGGACAAGTCAGGAGCGCGGGCGTCCCCGCCCGCAAACAGCGTTTCATGCGCACAGGTGCATGTCGCCATATTCGTGCGGCGCTGGTGGCCGCTGGCCGCGCTGCTGATCTCCGCCCTTGCGCCCATAGCCGCGGCCGCCGGCCGCCTATCGGCCGATGCCGGCATCGACTGGCGCTACTATGATGTCGTCTGCGACAACCCGGTGATCTATCAGGCCAACCAGTCGGCGCAGAGCGCCACCGACATCCAGCGCGAGACCTACTATCAGTACTTCCGCCTGCGCACGCGCCCCTGGGGACGGCTGACGCTGGACGAGCGCTACGACCTGTACGCGCGCCTGGGCCACGAGTTCCGCGTCTACGACAACAACAAGCAGTCCTACCGTTTCCCGGACGAGCTGTTTGTCGATTCGCTGTACGCCGAATTCCGCGGGCTGCTGGACGACCGCCTGTCGTTGCGGGTCGGCCGCCAGGACATGCGCTACGGCGCTGGCCGCATGATCCGCGACGGCACGCCCGGCGACATCACGCGCTCCTATTTCTTCGACGCGGTCAAAGGGCAGATCCGCGTGGACGAGGCCAGCACGCTCGATCTGGTCGGCATCTGGCAGCGGCCCGAGGATCCTTGGACACTCGGCAACGAGCGCATCGATCTCACCCGCTACGCGCTGCGCGAAGGCGGCAACGACCTGACCGAACGCGCGCTGGTGGCCTATTACAGCAACCGCGCGCAAAAGGACCTCCCCTTCGATCTCTACTACATCTACAAGGATGAATCGCGCTGGCAGGCCGGAAGCGGAACCCGCATACCGGAACGCCGCTATCACACCGTCGGCGCGCGCGTGATGCCGCGCCTGACGGAGCACTGGAGCGCCGAGGCGGAAGTCGCCGGACAACTCGGCACGATCGGCGGCAGCGCGACGGTCCGCGAGCGCGACATTCAGGCGTGGCTGGCCTACGGCGGCGCCACCTACCGGCGCAACGCATGGCGCTGGAAGCCTTACGTCACCACGGCGGTGCTGGTCATGTCCGGCGACGACGAGCGGTTTGACGACCCGAACGCGCGCGGCACCGACACCGGCTGGAACCCGATCTTCGCGCGCTCGATCTGGTCGAGCGACCTGCTGACCGCCGGCTATGCCTGTTACCGCGTGTCGAACTGGGTGTATCCGCACGCCGAAGCCGGCGTCACCCCGGTGGACGGCCATACGTTCAACCTGCAGGCCGGCCCGAACTACGCCTACACCAGCGACAACGCCAACGGCGACACCTACCGCGGGTTTCTGGTCATCGGGCGCTACCTGTTCGAGGTGCTGCGTGAATCCAAAACGTGGCGCGGTCCGGTGCATGGCGCGTTCAAGGCCGAGATGCTGAGGACCGGCGATTATTACGGGGCGGCGGAGACCGCCTACTATCTGCGGTTCGAGATCTACGTGCGACTGTGAGAGGGGGAGAATCGTGTTGAGAAAACAGGTGCATTGCCTTGTGGACGGCTCAGCACAGCTTCGCCCTCCATTGTGCAGGCAAATCCGCAGAGTGGAGGGCGAGGCTGTGCCGAGCCGCCGATCATCTAAGTGCCTTACAAACTAACAACCGTGATAAATAACAAGTTATTCTGGAATAGTGGAATGTCGGAAGATCGCTTCGGCTGCTTCGGTTTCAACCCCCATCATTCCACCATTCCAATATTCCAGTTTGGGTGCGGGCTCCGCACGCGTTAGCGCCATTCGAGATGGGGAAAAAGCGAAACGAGAAAGGACAAAAGACATGCAGACAAACTTGAGCCGGAGGAATTTCATCAAGGCGGCGGCCGGGGCGGGTGCCGTGTCGGCCTTGCGCGTGTGCGGCCAAAACGCGCCGGCAGAGAAGAAACCGGTGCGCGTGGCGCTGATCGGCTGCGGCGGGCAGGGGACCCACGTGCTGCTCCCGGCCGCCTGCAAGGAGCGCGTGGCGGCGCTGGTCGATCCTGACGCCGCGCAGCTCCAGAATGCTTTCAAGCGCATCCGCGAGGTGTCGCCCGAGACGGACACTTCCGGGATCAGGACCTTCAGCGATTACCGTCAGTTGTTCGACGTGATGAGCAAGGAACTGGACGCCGTCATGATCGCGACGCCCAACCACCAGCACGCGCTACCGGCGCTGCTGGCCATGCGGCGCGGCCTGCACGTCTACGTCGAGAAACCGCTGACCCACACGCTGGCCGAGGCGCGACAGCTCACGGAAGAGGCGCGCAAGGCGGGCGTGGCCACCCAACTGGGCAACCAAGGCCAGTCGAGCGAGGGCAGCCGCCTGCTGTGCGAGTATCTCGCCGCCGGCGCGATCGGTCCGGTGCGCGAGGTCTACTGCTGGAGCAACCGGGCGAACGGTTTCCCGGCCGAATACGTTCGTCCGCCGGCGCGGCCGGTGCCGCAGGGGCTGGCGTGGGACACGTGGATCGGACCCGCGCCGTTCCGCGACTATCACGCGGGTCTGCATCCGCACACCTGGCACTCGTGGCGTGATTTCGGCAACGGCTCTCTGGGCAACATGGGCTGCCACATCATGAACCATCCCTACTGGGCGCTGAAGCTGGGCAGCCCCTCGGCGGTCGAGGTGGAAGAGCTTCATTGCGAACACCCCGAATGCTGGCCGGTCGGCACGCGCATCCGCTGGGAGTTCCCGGCGCGCGCGGGCATGCCCCCCGTCAAGGTGTACTGGTATGACGGCCTCGTCAAAGGCACGCCGTACGGCAAAGAAACGGTGGATCTGCGCTGGCGGCACGTGGTGGACAGCGCACGCAACTTCCCGCCGATCCGCGAGGAGCTGAAGAAAAAATATGACCGGGAGCTGCCCGACGAGGGTTCGCTGCTGGTGGGCGACAAAGGGATGATGACCATCGACAAGCACGGCGAGGGCTTCCGCATGATTCCGGAGTCGGCGCATCAGGCATTCCCGCGTCCCGCCAAGACCCTGCCGCGCGTCAAGGGCACGCATCAGGCCGACTTCTTCCGCGCGTGCCGCGGCGGCGCGCCGGCCAGCTCGAACTTCGACCACGCGGGGCCGCTGGCCGAGATCGTGCTGTTGGGCAACCTCGCGATCCTCGCAGGCCAGGGCCGGCGCGTCGAGTGGGACGGACCCGCGCTGCGCTGCACCAACCTGCCGGAACTCAACCGCCATGTGAAGACCGAATACCGGGCCGGCTGGACATGCTGACAGGGCAAGAGAGGGAGGCAGAAATGTCAGTCAACTGGGGGAGGAGAACGTTTGTTAAGGCAGCGGCCGCGATGGGGAGCTTCATGGTCTCGCGCGCGGGCGGCCAAATCGCGCCGACCGAAAAGAAGCCGCTGCGCGTGGCGCTGATCGGCTGCGGCCTGCAGGGGGTTGGAGTCCACATTCCCGCCCTGTGTAAAGAGCGGCTCGTCGCGGTCGTGGATCCGGACAAGCATCGGCTTGATGCGGCTCTGAAACGGGTACGCGAGGTGTCGCCCGCGACCGACACCGCCGCGATCCGCACCTTCGGAGATTACCGCCGGTTGTTTGACGCGATGGGGCGTGAGCTGGACGCCGTACTGATCGCCACGCCCAACCATCAGCACGCGCTGCCGGCGCTGCTGGCCATCCGGCTCGGCCTCCACGTTTACGTCGAGAAACCGCTGGCACACACGATCGAAGAGACGCGGCAGCTCGTCGCCGAGGCGCGGCGTCACGGCGTGGTCACCCAGATGGGCAACCAAGGCCAGTCGAGCGAAGGCAGCCGCCTGCTGTGCGAATATGTCGCCGCCGGCGCGATCGGTCAGGTGCACACCGTTCACTGCTGGACCGACCGCGCGAACGGGTTCCCGTCCGGCATCGCGCGGCCGCCTGTGAGTCCGGTGCCGGAGGGGCTCGACTGGAAGGCGTGGCTGGGTCCCGCGCCCTATCGCGACTATCACGACGGCCTGCATCCGCATGACTGGCATTCGTGGCGCGACTTCGGCAACGGGTCGATCGGCAACATGGGCTGCCACATCATCAACCACGCCTATTGGGCGCTCAAGCTCGCGCACCCTGCGGCGGTCGAACTGGAAGAGGCCAACGGCGGCAGCGACGACTATTGGCCGGTGGGCAGCCGTATCCGCTGGGAGTTCCCGGCGCGCGGCGGGCTGGCGCCGCTCACGCTCTACTGGCACGACGGCCTCGCGAAGGGCAAGCCGTTCAACAAGCAGACGGTAGACGGGACTTACAAGCACGTCGCGCGTGATGCATGGAATCTGCCGCCGATCCGCGCCGAGCTGGAGCAGAAATACGACCGGGAGCTGCCGGAAGAGGGCTCGCTGCTCATCGGCGACAAGGGGATCATGGTGCTGGGCCGCCATGCTGACGGTTGCCGTATGCTGCCCGAAGCGGCGCACCGCGCCTTCCCGCGTCCCGCCCGGACCCTGCCGCGCGTCAAGGGCACGCACCAGGCCGACTTCTTCCGCGCGTGCCGCGGCGGTGCGCCGGCCAGCTCGAATTTCGACCATGCCGGCCCGCTGACGGAACTCGTCCTGCTCGGAAACCTCGCGGTGCGCGCGGGCGAAGGCCGCCGCATCCAATCAAATCGGCATCAAGGATAATGCCGAGTAATGCCGAGGGACAGGTATTCTGTCTGGCCGGACACGTTCACAGCGGAGCGGCACACGTTCACGGTCAGTGGAACAGATGCGCACTCAGGCGCATGGCAGTTCTGTTGGTGGATACCCTGCTTAATCGTAATCTTAATCGTAATCCTAATCTTAATCCTAATCCGCTAACCGCCGGTCGTCGGCCTCATATTCGGCCCGTTCCTCATGGAC
>Ga0116182_1003804_pt1 | contig 13813 bp, 8 predicted proteins | sample AD_UKC077_MetaG_FD_89805 | JGI IMG/M metagenome (GOLD analysis project Ga0116182, IMG submission 89805) | Active sludge microbial communities of municipal wastewater-treating anaerobic digesters from USA - AD_UKC077_MetaG | ecosystem: Engineered > Bioreactor > Anaerobic > Digestate | place: USA...
AAACTCAGTCAAAAACGAAAGCTTATTTTTTGCTTTGGGCATCCCGAGTCAGGTCGGAATCTGTTATCTGTTTTTGCTCTTTTGTTTGGTGACAGACTTCAAAAGCATCAGATTATAGCCGCGCATTATACGGTGGGTACTGATGTAAATCCCTTAAATGCCGAGCAATATGAAAAAGATAGCTTCGCTTTGGTTAATGTCAGGGCGGAAGAGTTGAATCTGAATATTGATAACCGCTACAGGGTAACCGATAAATTAGTGCAGGAAATCACTCAATTTGTAAAAGATGAAAATCCGGATATGTTGCTATTGGGCGCCGGAACGCGCTATCGGGCAGATTCTCCAACAGGGAGAGGGGTTTATTGGTTCTCCCTCTTTCGAGATAAGATAGAAGATGTATTAGGCAGTGTGGATTGTCCGGTTGCCATCTTTATTAATAAGGATAAAACAGACGGTCCTGTTTCGTTCATTCTGGGAGGAACAATGGATTTGTTTATGCTGCCTTTTGTGAAAACAGTTGCGCAACGCGGCATTCCTATTCATTTATATCTTTTCAATACGCATGATGATAGCTTTATTGAGCAAACAAAGACGCTCACTTCTTCATACGCTGAAACCATTGTTGAACATCAATTTAGTAGTACTAATGAATTGTTGTTCAGCGATGAAGGCTTATTGGTGGTAAGCCATGAAGTATATAATAAACTGGTTGAGGAGGAAAATTCACTTAGAGAAACTCCTTCAATGCTTATCATAAGAGATAAAATAGACAAATAACACTATGACAATAAACAATGACACTGCTCTGGTTCTTGAGGGTGGTGGTATGCGTGGAGTATTTACATGCGGCGTTCTGGATTGTTTCATGGATCATCAGATTCGTTTCCCATACACGATAGGTGTGTCTGCCGGAGCATGTAACGGGTTATCGTATATATCTCGCCAAAGGGGTAGAGCCAAATATAGTAACATCGATTTGCTCGATAAATACAATTACATCGGTTTGCGACATTTACTGAGGAAACGTAATATAATGGATTTTGATTTGTTGTTTACTGAGTTTCCCGAACACATTTTGCCGTATGACTACGATGCTTACTTTTCATCACCCGAACGTTATGAAATGGTTACTACGAATTGCCTGACAGGTGAGGCCAATTATTTTGAGGAAAAAAGTGATAAGAAGAGATTGATAGACATTGTTCGTGCGTCAAGCAGTCTGCCTTTTGTTTGCCCCATTACGTATGTTGATGAAATTCCCATGCTGGATGGAGGAATTGTAGATTCCATCCCTTTGCAACGCGCCATGGATGAAGGGTATGCATCTCATGTTGTTGTTTTAACACGTAATAAAGGGTATCGTAAAGAAACCAAAGACATAAGGGTGCCTTCGTTTATTTATCGAAAATATCCTAGAATTCGTGAGGCTCTCAATAATCGTTCGCTTTGTTATAATAAACAACTTGAGATGGTTGAAGCCTTAGAGAAAGAAGGTCGCGTTCAAGTAATTCGTCCTCTCGAACCGGTGAATGTTGATCGCATAGAACGGAATGTAAACAAGCTGACGACTTTTTATGAAGAAGGCTATCGCTGTGCAGAGGCTTTTTTAAAATTGAATAAATAAAAAAACCGGCTTAGAAGCCGGTTTTTTTATTTATAGAACTATTATGCTTCAGTTCCCCAAGCTTGGTTAGCCAAACGCTTGTAGTTATTATATCTCCATTTTGCATTTTCCTGTGCTGCGTTGAATAATTCAGTAGCTTCAGCAGGATATTGCTTCATTAATGACATATAACGTACTTCGCCTTTCAGGAAGTTTTGGAAATCATCCCAGTTTGGTTCTTTTGAATCAAGTAAGAATGGGTTTTTTCCTTCATTTTCCAAAGCAGGGTTGTAACGCCACAAGTGCCAGTAGCCGCATTTTACAGCATCTTCTTGTTCTTGTTGAGCTTTACCCATACCAGCTTTCAAACCATGACTGATACAAGGTGAGTAAGCGATAATCAAAGATGGTCCGGGATATGCTTCTGCTTCACGGATTGCTTTCAGAGCTTGAGCTTGGTCAGCACCCATCGCAATCTGAGCAACATATACGTAACCGTATGTTGTAGCCATCATACCAAGATCTTTCTTACGGATTCTCTTACCTGAAGCGGCAAACTTAGCAATAGCACCTACTGGTGTTGATTTTGAAGACTGTCCGCCGGTGTTAGAGTAAACCTCTGTATCGAGTACTAAAATATTCACGTCTTTACCGCTGGCAATTACATGGTCAAGACCACCAAAGCCGATATCGTAAGAAGCGCCATCACCACCAATAATCCATTGTGAACGTTTTACCAGGAAGTGTTTCAATGAAGCGATTTCTTTGCAGTATTTGCAATCACATCCTTCAACAAGAGGAGTAATTTTTTCTGTGAGTTCTTTAGTCTTATCAGCATCAAGCATATTCTCAATCCATTCTTTGAATAATGCTTTCAGCTCATCAGAACAGCAGTCAGAATCCTGAGCTTCAGTCATGATACGTGCAATACGTGCGCGCATTTTCTCGTTAGCTAATTCCATACCCATACCGAATTCACAGAAGTCTTCGAATAATGAGTTAGCCCATGCAGGACCTTGTCCTTTGTCGTTTGTTGTATAAGGAGTTGATGGAACTGAACCAGAGTAGATTGATGAACATCCGGTAGCATTAGCTACTATTTCGCGGTCACCAAATAACTGAGTAATCAGTTTAACGTATGGAGTTTCACCGCAACCCGAACATGCACCTGAGAACTCGAACAACGGAGTTGCAAACTGAGAGTTTTTCACGTTTGCCTTAACGTCTACCAAATGTTGTTTGGTTTTTACGCTGTCAACACAGTATTCCCAGTTTGGAGCTTCTGCCAATTGAGATTCCAAAGATTTCATAACAAGAGCTTTACCACCCTTCTTAGGATTACCCGGACAAACATCGGCACAGTTACCGCAACCCAAACAGTCGAGTACACCTACCTGAATACGGAAAGTCATGTCGGCAAATTGTTTACCTACAGCTTTCAAAGTAGTGAAGCTAGCTTCTTTTTGTTCTTCCTGATCCAAAACGAACGGACGAATACAAGCGTGAGGACAAACGTATGCACATTTGTTACACTGTATACAGTTTTCAGGTTCCCATTCAGGTACAAATGCTGCAACACCACGTTTTTCGTATTTAGCAGTGCTTTGTTGCCATGTTCCGTCTTCAATTCCTTTGAATGCTGAAACTGGTAACAAGTCACCATCTTGAGCATTGATAGGACGAACAACTTGATTGATGAATGCCGGATCGTTATTTGCTTCTGCATCTTCATCAGGAAGATTAGCCCATGACGGATCAACCGGAAGTTGTTTGTATTCACCACCGCGATCTACTGCAGCGTAGTTCTTGTTAACAACATCTTCACCTTTCTTTCCGTAAGATTTCACAATGAATTTCTTCATTTGCTCAATAGCCAGATCAACAGGGATTACACCGGTGATACGGAAGAAAGCAGACTGAAGAATGGTGTTGGTACGGTTGCCCAAACCAATTTCTTGCGCAATCTGAGTGGCGTTGATATAGTAAACAGTTACATTGTTCTTTGCAAAATTACGTTTTACTTTGTTAGGCAGATTCTTTGCTAACTCTTCCTCATTCCAGATGGTGTTTAGCAAGAATGTTCCGTTTTTCTGCAAACCGCGTGTTACATCATACATTCTGAGGTAAGCCTGTACGTGGCAAGCAACGAAATTAGGAGTGTTCACCAAATAAGTAGAACGAATAGGAGTGTCTCCAAAACGAAGGTGTGAACAGGTGAAACCACCTGACTTTTTAGAGTCGTATGAAAAATACGCCTGGCAATGTTTGTTGGTGTTATCACCAATGATCTTAACAGAGTTCTTGTTAGCACCTACTGTACCGTCAGCACCTAAACCGTAGAATTTAGCTTCATACATACCGGCACCGCCCAATGCTATTTCTTCTTTTTGTGGAAGAGAAGTGAAAGTAACATCGTCAACAATACCAATTGTAAAATGATTTTTCGGCATGGCTAAAGCCAAGTTTTCGTAAACGGCAAGGATTTGTGCAGGAGTTGTGTCTTTTGATGATAAACCATAGCGACCGCCAACAATAACGGGAGCATCTTCTTGTCCGTAGAAGCAATCTTTTACGTCAAGATATAAAGGTTCTCCGTTAGCGCCTTGTTCTTTTGTTCTGTCAAGAACAGCAATACGTTTTGCAGTCTTAGGGACAGCAGCCATGAAATGTTTTGCAGAAAATGGACGGTACAAATGTACAGCAACCAAACCCACTTTTTCTCCTTGCCCATTTAAGTAATCAATTGATTCACGGATAGCTTCAGTTACCGAACCCATTGCGATGATAACACGGTCAGCATCTTCTGCACCGTAGTAATCGAACAAACCATATTTACGTCCTGTAATAGCAGACAATTCATTCATGTATTCTTCTACAATACCGGGAACTGCTTCATAATATGAGTTAGCAGCTTCTCTGTGCTGGAAGTATACATCGGGGTTCTCTGCCATACCACGTGCAACCGGAGCAGATGGGTTCAAAGCGCGTTTACGGAATTCGGCCAATCCCTCTTGGTCAATTAGGTGAGCCAAGTCTTCGTTCTCTAATGATTCGATCTTCTGAATTTCGTGTGATGTACGGAATCCGTCGAAGAAGTTCATAAATGGAACGCGAGATTTAATTGTAGCAAGGTGTGCTACAGCTGCAAGATCCATCACTTCCTGTACAGAACCTTCAGCCAACATGGCAAAACCTGTCTGACGAGCAGCCATCACGTCTTGATGGTCACCGAAGATTGAAAGGGCATGAGTTGCAAGTGCACGTGCCGATACATGGAATACGCATGGCAATAATTCACCGGCAATCTTATACATGTTCGGGATCATCAAAAGAAGACCCTGTGAAGCGGTATAAGTAGTAGTCAGTGCACCGGCCTGTAATGAACCGTGAACAGCACCTGCAGCACCAGCTTCAGATTGCATTTCTTCTACCAATACTGTTTCGCCGAAGATGTTCTTGCGTCCTGCGGCAGCCCATTCGTCTACGTATTCAGCCATAGTCGAAGATGGGGTGATGGGATAAATCGCAGCCACTTCAGAGAACATATACGAGATATGCGCTGCGGCCTGATTACCATCACAAGTGATGAATTTCTTCTGTTTAGTCATAACTAAATTATTATTAAGTAAAAAATATTAATTAATACAAGAAGCCGAATATCCAGAGCGGTATCTGGTTAGCCCGGCCTATTTCTGCTTTATGCATGACATGTGTTACATGGGGCGTGTTTTTAACCTTGGAACCTTCACTGTAAATTCTGAAAGACATGTTCCCGTCAACTAAAAAGGAGATGTTTTTGTCTCCTTTGTGTAGTTTGTGATCCTTGTACATGGTATTCAGAAAGAATGTTTCCAAAACATCCTGTTCTTCTATTTTAAGAGGATAGATGGAGTACATCAAATTGGTATTGTGTAGCATTATTTTACAGGGCTTCTTGGGGAATTCTTCTCCCTCAGGATATACCATGTTTATTAAACGTGAATCTGCTAAATATTTGATATAATTCATCACTGTTGCCCTTGATGTTTGTATGTCACTGGCCAGTTGACTGACATTGGGCGCTTTGGGTCCGCCGACAGCCAGCAGGTATAATAACTTTTTTATCTTTGATAGATATTTTAATTCAATCTGCTTAATGAGTAGAATATCAACTTCTACCATCATATTCATAGTTTTTAGAAGATTCTCCGAGAAATTACGTTTTTCAAGAAAGAATGGGTAAAAACCATGGTGAAGATAATCCTGGAAATAATCTAAAGGCTTTACTTTAGATAAAACCCCTTTTGCAATTTGCTCATGGTTTCTAAGTATTTCATCAAGCGTGTATGCTTTGAATTTCATTCCCGTTTGTAAATTTAGAAACTCACGGAAGGAAAATCCTCTCAAATTGTAGCTTTTGACTATATCTCTTAGTTCCAAATTTTCTTCTTTCAACCTCATCACAGACGAACCGGTAAATACAATTTTAAGACCTGGAAAGCGATCATAACACATCCGAAGTTCTTTGCTCCAGCCATCGTATTTAAACACTTGGTCAATCAAAAGCACTTTTCCACCCCGACGTTGAAATTCATACGCGAAATCTACAATACTGTGCCCTGAAAAGTAGAAATTGTTCATATTTATAAAGAGACAAGAACGATCTGTTCCAAATTTCTCTTTAGCATACTGAAGCAAAAAAGTTGTTTTTCCTACTCCTCGAGTACCTTTAATACCTATCAGTCTGTCGCTCCAATCTATTTCATCCATCAGGTCGCGGCGGACAGGGGCATTAATGTGCTCAACAAGATAAGCGTGTGTGCGGTAAAATGCTTCCATCTGTTTATTGGTTTTTCGGGCCACAAATATAATCGTTTTTTCTATTATTTGCAAAGTAGAGATAGCAAAAACTCTTTTTTCTCTCATATTTTATATTTTATAACGTTGCCTCATGTCAGTCTTCTATACAGCATGTGATGCTTTAATTGACACCTGTTTGTTATTTCTTTGATTTATTTTGAAATCTGATGTTCATTGCTTACTGTTTATGCCTTGTAATCTGCTTATTTGTGATAATATGTTATAATAATGCGATTGCTTATTTAAATATGTTTTTTATTGTTTTATCTTCCGGGTTGAGTTACTTATTAACTTGAGATATGTATTCTTGCTTTTTTGTGTAATTTTGCACTTTCAATGATTAAATAATGGATGAAAAGAAACTTTATTTGTTTAATCCGGATAATGATCTGGCATTGGCAAACGGTAATGAAAATTACATGGCACCGTCCTCTGCAAGAAAGATGTCGGAAGATTTAGCGTGTCTACCTATATGGTATGCAGATGGTGATGGATATGTGTTGGCTTCTTCTGCTTACAATAACGATTATCTAAAGCTTGTAAAAAGTAATTTTCCGTTCTTACAGCTGGAATTGCTTACCGAACCTGAGGTACAAACACATTCCTCTTTATCCTTATCTCCATGGGGGTGGAATCATGCCATACGCAAAAGGATGTTGCAAATGGGCGTTGATGAATCCGTTTTATGCTGCTCTGAACTAATTAACCATATTAGGACCCTTTCTCATCGTTCTTCTTGGGTGGATGTACTGTCAATATTAAATCCAAATGAATTATATTGTGGTAATCCTCACTATTTTACCGAAATAGAACAAGTTGTTGCTTTCTTGCAAAAGGAACAAAAAACCGTTTTAAAATCTCCTTTATCGGGAAGTGGCAAAGGGTTAAACTGGTATAATGGTCTATTAACAGGTTCACTTTCCGGTTGGATTAATCGTACAATAGAGCTACAGGGGGGCATTATAGCAGAGCCTTATTACAACAAGGAGCTTGATTTTGCAATGGAGTTTTATGCAAGCGAGTGTGGAGTGATTTCATTTGTTGGTTATTCCTTGTTTCGAACCAATCCGGCAGGCTCTTACGAGGGTAATAGCTTGCTTTCCGATCAAGCAATTGAAGAACAATTATCGGCTTTTATCTCTTTGAAAGATATTTGTAAGCTACGTGATGAGTTAATTCAAGTATTCTCTACTCGAATTGCAGGATGTTATAATGGCTATCTGGGAGTTGACATGATGATTTGTCGTTTTGAATCTAGTCCCACGTATCGTATTCACCCTTGTGTAGAAGTCAATTTACGTATGAATATGGGTGTTGTGGCCCATTCTCTATATCAACGTTATATATGTCCTCGCAGTAAGGGTTTATTCGTCGTTGATTATGATGCAAAGGCTGGAGAGACTTTATGTAAGCATCAGAAAAGGTTGAATGCTTTTCCGTTAAAGCTTAAAGACGGACGCATTCGGTCGGGCTACTTGGCTCTAACACCGGTTCATCAACAAACCCAATATACGGCTTGGGTATTGGTGGAAGAAGAATGAAAATCTGACTTGATTTTTTTTATTTTTCTTTTTCTTATAGTGGACTTTTCATCTGCACTGCCTTGCTTTCATTTCCATAACGATCTACAGCTGAAATAGCGAAATATTCACGGGAGTCCCACGGTCGGACAGGTGCATATACATAATTAACCGATCTGATTCGTTGGGCAATGATATTATCAGGATTGTCCGTATCAACAGGGTAGCTATTAGAAGCGTATATCACATAATAAGGTGCGTTTTGTTTGTCATTGTCTTCAGACGACTCCCAACTTAGTTCTGTGTATCCTCTTTGATACTTTACGGTCAGACCCTCAGGAGTTGTAGGCGCGATGGCATCCAACCAAGTCATGGCCGGCTGTAAAGCCGGGGCACTGTAATACCGATCGGCCAACTCATCGTATAGGTTTTGCGTGTTATCAATCAGGTATTTAACTCTGTAATGTCCTTGTCCCGCCAACTGGTGTGCTCTGACGAAATTAATTTGTCTTTCCACCTCATCACGTTTCCAGTTCCCTTCTGACGGGTGCAGAAAGTAAATACCTAAACCTGGAATAACCTGTCGGTCGTAACTGTTCTCCTGCCAATCGAGCGCAAATGGATAGAAACTGTTCCCGCGAAAATACATCATGGGATAAATCTGGTCTTGTATGCCTTCCTTCAACCAGCCCTGAGCATCTTGATACACCGTGAAATAAGCATTGAATCCGCGTGAAGAGTACCGTGAGGTGTCGCGAAATTTGCCTACAGGGCAAGTGCTTACTTTAACCCATGGCTTAACGGCCTTAACTCCTTTATATATGTATCTGACTATATCAGTGAGATTATCTCTTCTCCATTGAGTGATATTTCTGCCTTTTGCATATTGACGAAACTCTTTGTTGTCAGGGAAATGAGGCGCATTCTCCGGATAGCGAAGGTAGTCGAAATGAACTCCATCTACATTGTATCGGGTAATAACCTCGTTTACCAGCTTCATTAAATATTCTTTGGTTTCTGGGTGTCCCGGATTCAGGAACCATTCATTTTTGTAAGGAACACATATCTTTCTGTTTTGCACAATAACTGAATTACGGCCTAATGCAGCGACATGTTTTTTGTTGCCTAATGGGATGGTAACCATCCACGCATGACACTCCATTCCTCTTTTGTGACATTCTTCAACGGCAAAAGCCAGCGGATCGTAACCGGGATCTCTTCCTGTCTGCCCCGTGAGAATTGCATTGAACGGTTCAATGTTTGATGTATACAGTACGTCGCCACGGGTCCTGGCTTGAAACAATATGGTATTGAAATTGGCCGCTTTGAGTTTGTCGAGCATGGCTACCAATTCTGCTTGTTGTTTGCGGATGCCTGCCGGAGTTGTTGCTCTTGTTTTTGGCCAGTCGAGCCCGTAAACAGCTGTCACCCATGCAGCCCTGACTTCATACTTCGGTGCTGCTTGCATGCTCATGGTTAACACTATTGCCAGTAATGCAAATATATATCTAAACATGTATATTCTATTTATTTAAATTTCTGCAAAGGTAGTAAAAGAGTTGATATTGTTGTGTTGTTTCCTGATAATATGCTACATTTGCGCTATATAAACCAACACATCATGATTACATTTAGTATTTGTCTTGCTGCTCTTATAGCAGGCTACTTTATTTACGGGCGATTTATCGAAAGATTATTTAAACCCGACAACCGACAAACACCTGCCCTTACTCAGACAGATGGAGTTGACTTTATTCCTCTTCCTACTTGGAAGATCTTTATGATCCAGTTTCTTAACATTGCCGGATTGGGACCCATTTTCGGCGCTATTATGGGAGCTAAATTCGGAACCTCTTCTTATCTATGGATTGTATTAGGAAGTATTTTTGCAGGTGCCACTCACGATTACCTGGCCGGTATGCTTTCCATTCGTCACAACGGTGAAAGTCTACCCGAAATCATAGGGCATTATTTGGGGGTAACCACCAAACAGGTGATGCGAGGTTTTACCGTTATTCTGATGATATTAGTCGGAGCCGTGTTCGTTGCCGGCCCTGCTGGTTTATTAGCCAAACTTACACCCGATAATCTGGATGCTACTTTTTGGATCATAGTTGTTTTTTTGTATTACATATTAGCTACTCTATTGCCTATTGATAAGATCATTGGTAAGATATATCCGCTTTTTGCAATCGCTTTGCTGTTTATGGCAGTAGGCATCTTGTTTATGTTGTATTATCATCATCCCGTTTTACCTGAATTTTGGGATGGTTTGAGCAACAAACATCCTCAGTCAGAGTCTTTACCAATTTTTCCGATTATGTTTGTCAGTATTGCTTGCGGAGCCATTTCTGGTTTTCACGCAACACAGAGTCCACTCATGGCACGCTGTATGAAAAGTGAAATGTATGGTCGTCCCGTTTTCTACGGAGCAATGATTACCGAAGGAATTGTAGCTTTGATCTGGGCTGCGGCAGCAACCTGCTTCTTCGGAGAGAATGGCATGGAGGAAACAAATGCTTCGGTGATAGTTGATGCCATAACGAAAAACTGGCTGGGTACTATAGGCGGATTGTTAGCCGTTTTAGGTGTTATAGCAGCTCCAATTACATCGGGTGATACTGCTTTCCGTTCGGCCCGACTTATTGTTGCTGATTTTTTGGGAATGGAACAAAAAAGCATGCGTCGCCGTTTATACATAAGTGTACCGATGTTTCTAGCAGCAGTTGGACTGTTGTTATATAGCTTGCGTGACAAAAACGGTTTTGATATGATTTGGCGTTATTTTGCTTGGGCCAATCAAACACTGTCGGTCTTTACTCTTTGGGCAATCACCGTTTTCTTAGCAAAAGCGGGTAAGTTGTATTGGGTAACATTTATTCCGGCGCTCTTTATGAGAGGCGTTTGCATTACTTACATCAGTATTGCTCCCGAAGGATTCGGATTGTCACAACAAGTTGCTTATGCAGTAGGTTCTGTGAGCGTTGTAACAGCCATGGTACTTTTTTACAGATGGAATAGACGAGAATGCGCATTAATGAAAAAATGATATGAAAAAGTTGAGAAAATCCAGTTGGATAGCTATTGCCTTTTTTATTTATGTAACGGCTACGGCAGCCTATTTGCTGCCAAGAAACACTGTTACTAGTGATACGGAAAAATATCTCACTCTTGCCGGAGGTTATGTTATAGTACTAGCCTTGTGGCTTGTGTTGAGAAAGAAAGAAAAGCTTCAGGAACAACGACGCCGTGAAGCTACTAATAATAACTTAAACAAATAAAAACATGAAGAAATCTTTAATGATCATTGCCTTTCTGTTTACCGCATTGGTAGCAAAGGCGCAGTTTGAAAAGGGAACTTGGCTATTGAATCCGTCGGTTACCGGACTTGATTTGTCGTACAGCAGTGCTGAGAAAACACAGTTTGGATTTCAGGTTCAGGGTGGAGCATTCTTGGAAGATAACATTGCTTTGTTAGTTCATATCGGAGCCGATTGGACTGATCCCATCGACGTTTATTCATTGGGTGTGGGTGGTCGTTACTATTTTGATCGCACAGGTGTATATATGGGAGCCGGATTAAAAATGAAGAAATGGGATTTGAAAGGTGGTGTTGAAGAAGATGATTATGCATTTGGCGTTGAAGCCGGTTATGCTTATTTTCTTTCAAAGACGGTTACCATAGAACCTGCTGTATATTATGATATGTCATTCAAGGATGGTGATTATTCCAAAATTGGTTTGAAAATAGGATTTGGCTTCTACTTTTGATAAAAAATGATAGCTTAACTGAAAGCCCCTGATTGAAAGAACATATTGTCTTTTAATCAGGGGCTTTTTATGAGAGCGCATCTTGTCACTTACCTGTGGCCAGTTTTTCTTTAAGAAATTGTCCCGTGTAGCTGGCTCCACATTCGGCTATCTCTTCCGGTGTACCACAGGCAACCAAGTGTCCTCCCTTGTCGCCTCCTTCGGGGCCGAGGTCAATTACATAGTCGGCGCACTTAATCACATCCATATTATGTTCAATGATAATAAGCGTATGCCCCCGGCGAATTAGAGCATCGAATGCTTCAAGTAATTTTCGAATGTCGTGAAAATGTAGTCCGGTAGTTGGTTCGTCAAAGATAAACAAGGTCGGTTCAGCTTTTTCCTGACTTAAATAATAGGCCAGTTTCACACGTTGGTTTTCACCACCCGAAAGAGTGGAAGATGATTGTCCCAGTTTCACGTAACCTAATCCTACTTCCTGCAACGGCAATAACTTCTTTACAACTTTCTTCTGTCCGTGAAGAGTGAAGAACTCAACGGCTTCATTCACCGTCATCTCTAATACATCATATATATTCTTTTCGTGAAAGCAAACCTCGAGTGTTTCGCTTTTGAAACGTTTGCCGTGGCAAGATTCACACTCCAACACCAAGTCGGCCATGAACTGCATTTCCACCGTAATGTTACCGTCTCCCTTACACTCTTCACAGCGCCCGCCTTCGCTATTGAAACTGAAATGCCCGGCCGTATAATTCATTTGTTTCGCTAAAGGTTGCTCTGCCCAAAGTTTTCTGATTTCATCATAAGCTTTAATGTAGGTTACCGGATTGCTGCGTGATGACTTACCTATGGGGTTTTGATCTATGAACTCAATGTTTTTGAGGCTTTTGACATCACCCTGTAGCAAAAGAAATTCACCCGGGCGGTCACTGCATTCATCCAGTTCCCTTTTTAAAGCTCGGTAAAAGATATCCCTTACCAGCGTGCTCTTTCCTGAACCTGAAACACCGGTCACAACCGTCATTACGTTAAGCGGAAAGCGTACATCTATTCCTTTCAGGTTATTTTCACGCGCGCCGGTTATCTCAATGTAATTATTCCACGGACGGCGATGCAGTGGGAGAGGTATTTCTTCTTCGCCAAGCAGGTAACGTACCGTATGGCTAATCGTTCCTTTGGTCAGGTTTTTCATATCACCCTCATACACAACCTCTCCGCCCAGACGGCCGGCATCCGGGCCAATGTCAATGATGTAATCGGCAGCTCGTATAATTTCTTCGTCGTGTTCAACCACTACAACCGTGTTTCCTAATTTTTGCAATTCGCGTAGCACGTGAATCAATTTGTCGGTATCCCGACTATGCAAACCAATACTCGGTTCATCGAGAATGTACAAACTACCCACCAAACTACTTCCCAACGAGGTAGCTAGGTTTATACGTTGACTTTCACCCCCCGATAGTGAATTTGAAAGGCGGTTTAATGTAAGATAGCCCAACCCAACATCAATTAAAAAACGAATGCGACTGTTTATCTCAGTCAGAATGCGTCGCGCCACTTCTTCATCATGTTTGGTGAGTTGTAACGTATCGAAAAACTTTTTTAACTCCGTGATTGGCAAGTCAACCAGTTCGCTGATGCTTTCGCCACCTACCTTAACATAGCCGGCCTCCGGTTTGAGACGTGTACCGTGACATTGAGGGCAAATTGTTTTGCCACGGTAACGGGCCAGCATAACCCGATATTGTATTTTGTACTGATTCTCTTCCAACATGCGGAAGAAATCATTGATCCCTTGAAAGAACTCGTTACCTTCCCACAGTACTCTGCGCTGCTCATCGGTCAATTGATAATAGGGAGTGAAAATAGGAAAATCGAACTTCACTGCATTGTGAATCAATGCATCCTTCCATTCCCCCATTTTTTCACCTCGCCAACAAACCACAGCACCGTCGTAAACCGATAATGCCCTGTTGGGTATCACCAAATGTTCGTCAATTCCTATTACTTTACCGAAACCCTCGCATTTGGGGCAGGCTCCAATGGGAGAGTTAAACGAAAACATCTGGTCGTTCGGTTC
>Ga0116182_1003810_pt1 | contig 13795 bp, 10 predicted proteins | sample AD_UKC077_MetaG_FD_89805 | JGI IMG/M metagenome (GOLD analysis project Ga0116182, IMG submission 89805) | Active sludge microbial communities of municipal wastewater-treating anaerobic digesters from USA - AD_UKC077_MetaG | ecosystem: Engineered > Bioreactor > Anaerobic > Digestate | place: USA...
CTGCCGAAGCCGACGAGGCTGCTGAGGTGGTTTACGATGAGGCGGAGAGATCCCCGAAGGGCAACGATTCGACCTATCGCCCGTCGAGAGCGAATGAGACCCCAGAGATCTACAAGGCGGACTCCGCATCCGACCTCCCTAGGATCGGCGAGGACGGTGGAACAAAAACCAGATCCATCAAACCCGAGGTCTCGGAGACAAGGAGAGGGTCCGAGAACCTAAGCTCATCCTCGTCGGAGTTGGCGGAAGGCCCCGCCGCCGCAGGAGCGTCCGATAGCTCCGACGTGGAGGGGGCGTTGACCGAACCGTCCTCACCAGTGGATGAATCCGTGGTGGAAGGCGGCGGCGATGAGGTAGCAGTCCCGGACCTTTCAAGACCGACGACGGCCAAATCCGTCCCCTCCCCCAGCGCTGGAGAGACCAGAACCGAGGCGGAGGTTGCAGATGTAGCCCGAGAGAAGAGTACCGTCTCCGATGATCCGGGCCGCCTTGCGTCCGGGGCCGCCACCATACCGACCTCGGCCGAAGCGAAGACCGAATCCGCAGCAATCGACGTTGCGAGAGAGAAGAGGACCGATCCGAACGGCTCCGGGCGATCGGCGGCCGTAGGCGCTGGAGACGCCATCGAGATGGGAGCGGGGGTTGAGAGGACAGCGCCTCCGAACTTGTCGGGATCTTCGGTGGCTAAAGAGGAGTTCGACCGATCCACCACCTCATCCCCAGAGGCGGATGAGGGAAGGAGCCAGGAGGAGACGCCATTAGGGCCAGAAGATCTGGATCCAGCCGCCGAGACCCATGATTCCATCAAGGCCGAAGATCCGTCGGCGATGACCACCGTTTTGGCTCTGGATCCGGGTCCCAAGGTCGAAGATGTCAAGAGGCTCCAGTTCAGGGAGGAGAACCGATCGGAGACGTTGGCGATGGGGAACCTCTCGGGAGACGAACCCAGCTTATCGGAATCCTGGGGGCTGAATGGCAGCACGGGGACGGAGGCTGGCCTGGCCCACTCCATCCGCGGGTTCGACTTCGGTGCCGAGTTCGATAATTTTGCATCCACGACCCTGCCGGGGATCGGAACCCAGAAGAATTGGACCGCAAACCCGGTGATGATGATGGAGTTTGAAAAGATCGACATCGAATCGAGCTTCCGCAGGGATTTGAGCTTCACCCCCACAAGCCCCCTCCGATGATCCGGGGGAAAGACAAAACTAAGCTCGAATCATGAAAAACTGTCCAGAATGCGAGGAGAAATGGCAGCTGTAAAGGTGAAAATCCCAGGTGCAGTGATCGGCTCCCGCGAGCTATCCATCCTCCTTCTCACCTTATTCCTCGCATCTGCGGCGGGCGGAGAGGACCTCTCCGCCAGGGACTGGTCGGAGATGGGAAACGCCCAGGTCAAGAGGGGAGAGTACCAGGAGGCGATCGCTAGCTACGACCGGGCCATAGCCCTGGATGGCTACAACCCCAACATCTGGTACAACAAGGGGCTGGCCCTTTCAAGCCTCGGAAGATACGAGGAAGCCCTATACTGCTACCATAGGGGGTCTAACCTCCAGCCCTTCGACCCCGACCTCTGGATCGCCAGAGGTTCAGCCCTCTCAGGCCTCGGCAGGCATGAAGAGGCCCTTGAGAGCTACAGTCGGGCCGCGGAGTTCGCCCCCGGTGACGCTGACCCCTGGAAGAACCGGGGGACGGTCCTGGCCAGGCTTGGAAGACTTGAGGAGGCCCTGGCCTCGACCGAGAAGGCCCTGGAGATCGATCCCGAGGACGCCGACGCCTGGAACAGCATGGGGACGATCCTCTCCAACCTCGGCCGCCACGAAGAGGCTCTGGTATGTTACCTCCGGGCGATCGAGATAGAGCCTGAGAATCCCGACCTCTGGAACAACCGGGGCTCAGCCCTTCACCAGCTCGGCAGATATCAGGAGGCTCAGGAAAGTTATAGCTGGGCGATCGGCCTTGACCCCCTCCACGAGTACGCCTGGCACAACCAGGGGCTCCTCGTCCCCACCCTGGACGAGGAGACGGAGGAGGCCTTCGCCCTTTTGCGGGAGAGGATCTACGTCGAGACGGAGACGAGAAATGCCCTCTCGGGGGGCGAAAGGCCCGAGGATGGTGAGGATAACGAGAAGCTTACGGGCTGGAGGGGCCTTCTGATGATCGCGGCTATCGCCGCCGCCGGGATGATTTCGATCCTGGGGGGGAGGGGCAGGGCCTTCCATCGAGATCCCCTATCGCCGCCCCTCAATAAGCTGATAATCTTCACAGACCGATCCCTGAGGAGGCGCAGACCATGAAAGGTGCTGCTAAGTTTGCCCTGACCCTGGCCCTCGTCGCCGCCATAGCCTCTGCCGCCCCCGACGAGGCGAAGGGAACGGTGATCGATGTCATCGCCGGCGACGTCCTGGAGGTGGCCATCGACGGGATCGATCCCCTAACCGGATCGGGGGTCGTGACGGTGAAAGTGGCGGACGTGACCGTCCCTCCGAACGGATCGGCAGAGGGGGAGGCGGCAAGAGCTTTTGCAGAATCCCTCCTCGAAAACAGGACGGTATTTTTGGACATCGACAACGAAAGTGAAGACGGCCGGGACCTCCTGGGGAGGCTCCTCGCCGTCGTCTATCTCGTCGACCCCGATGGTGAGGTGAACCTCACCCACCCCCTCAGCCGGATCCTGGTGGACGCAGGGATCTCCGAGGTCAAGGACGTGGAAGGGGACGAGTTCGATCCCGGCGACTGGTGGCGCAGAGAAGGGGAGCCAAAGACTTTCGGCGGAGCCCAGGTCGTGATCAATGAGGTGGAGGCGAACCCCCCTGAGGGAGACAAGGATCGTGAGTGGGCGGAGCTTTACAATGACGGATTCGGCGACGTCGATATCGGCAACTGGACCGTGACCACGACGGGCGGCTCCATCGTCGTCATACCTCCGGGGAAGATCCTTCCTGGAGGGGGGTTTCTGTTGGTGAGGGCCGATGGGTACTGGCTCCGGAACGAAGGCGAGATCGTGATCTTGAGAGACGACGCCGGCCGGGTGGTGGACGAAACCCCATCCTTTGACGATGAGGATGACGACGGCAACAGCTGGTCCAGGAGCCCCGACGGCGGCGAAGAGTGGGTTTTCATCGAGGCGAGCCCGGAGGGGCCCGTCCCGCCGGCAGAGCCGACGGCGGTGAAGGGCTCCGACGAGGACGATGATAACTGGCTCCTGGGAACCGGAGGCTGCGATCCTTACGGCTTGTGGGACGTCTCGGAGTTCCTCCAATAGGAAACCCCGAAGACGCCGGGTCCCTTTTGCCGAGGGACCTCGTCAGCAACCATCCAATCCCAGTTGTATCACCATCCATCTGATGAGACGGGGCTATGAGAGGATAATTCTGACCGTCCCTGGTGGTGATAGATCCGCCCGTATCCCAGATCTCAGGCATAAGCAGGAAACTTTGGCCTCGATCTCATTCGGCCTCCAGCTCCCTCGACCTCTCGAGGGCCGCCTCCGCCTCCTCGTCCCGGCCCAAGGCCTTGAGGGCGAGGGCCATGTTCTGCCAGGCGGTGGTGTACTCGGGATAGATCTCCACCGCCTTCTCGAAGCAGTCCACCGCCACCTTGGGCCTCTTCAGGGCGATGAGGCAGACACCCTTGTTGTTCCAGGTGTAAAAGTCGAATGGGTCGATGAGGATCGATTCGTCGTAACATTCTAGGGCCTCTTCATGGCGGCCCAAATTGTCGAGGGCTGCCCCCTTGTTGTTCCAGGCCCTGCCGGCCCGGGCCCCCAGGGGATCGATCTCTATCGCCCTGTCGTAGGATTCGGCCGCCTCCGCAAATCGTCCGAGGGAGTGGAAGGCGTAGCCTCTGACTATCCAGGACCGAGGGTCCCCAGGGTCCAGTTCCAGGGACCTCGCAGCCGAGTTCAGAGCCTCTTCGTGCCGGGCCAGCTCGTTCAAGGCGACGGCCCTGCCCCGCCAGCACCGGGGGTGATCGGGCTTCAAATCTAAAGCCGCATCGTAAGATTCGACGGCCTCCTGGTAGCGCGCCGCCTTCCGGAGGGCCTCGCCGAGGAGGTAACGAGCCTCGACGAAGAGGGGATCGGCCTCGATGGCCATCTCCAGAGACCTCGCCGCCTCTTCGAAGGAGCCTGAGCTGTAGTGGGCGGCGCCCTCCTTGTACAAGTCATCCGGATCTAACACGCCATCACCGCCTGGGCAGAGATGAGGAGAACCTCGATCTCGGCTGGTAGCCAGATATTTTGACGGGAACGTTGTTAAGCCTTCTCTCATCCCTTGAGGGCCTTCTCATCCCCAGAGGCCCTCCGCCCTACCGAGGGCATCGAGGACCCTCTCGGAGACGTTTGTGACGCCATCGCGGACTAGGGGGGACCCGAACCTCCAGACCGCCTCCAGGCCGCGAAGAGACCTGGCCACCAGATCTTCGAGATCGGCGAAGAAAGACGAAGGGGGGTCAGCCCCAAATCCGTAAAATTTAGCGTAGAGGATGACAACGGCAAGAACCAAAAGCAGCCCCGCAAGCTTCGCCTTCGACCAGCGCCCCATCCTCCCCCTGGGATGAGAATCTCTGGCGGGCTCTCTCCGTCGAAGCCCCCTCTTATCGGCGACGTTCCTCCGGAGGCGGTCGACCTCTCCTTCGCCCCAGAGCCTCACCCCTCGCCGTTCGGCGAGATCGGATGCCGACCTCGAAAATCCAGAATGGGGGGAGACGACGACGGAGATGCTCCCGGGATATCTATTTTGGGCTTTGACGGCCGCCTCGACGTCCTGCTCCTCGACGGTTCCGGAGGCCTTCAAGTGGATGACGTAGGTGACCTTGTGGCCCACCTCGTCGTCTCTGGTGGCGATGAGCTCCGATCCGCCGTCGACGGACCTCGCCGACCTCGATACGGTGTAGCCGTTCAGTTCGATGAGATCGGCCAAATCCTCATCGAAATCGCATCCTCCTCCGGGTTCGCAGAATCCATCTCCCTTCATCTTTGCCCCCCCCCTTCCGAAGCTTTATTGAGATTATTCGACCATTCTCCGCGGTTTAGTCCACAAAGGTAGAGCTATAGGGCCCCAAACGGTAAAGAATACCAATAGCTTATATATTATGATATTCTATGGTTATTTATAGTTGGGGCAAGGTGGGGCCTGATCCCCGGGGAGTCCGCCAGATCTGAGGCCTCCCCGTTGATCCGAAGGTGGCCTCCGTCACGGCAAGATATATATTGCCGAGCCCCAATGCGCTGTCCGGATGAACTCGGACGGTGGTGATGTTGTATGAGTTCGATGCAATCTGAGATCGCCAGCCGTCTTGTCCAGTTCCTGGACCTGGACACGGATGGGAGAAGGCGTTTCGTTCTGGGAGTAATCCTGGAAGCAGGCGAAATCACGGTAAGCTCTCTCTACAAGGCGGTCAAAGAGCAGTTCGAGACCTCGCGCAAAGTAGTGGCATCGCTATTGGGGTATATCTGTTCGAAGCTGGGAATCCTCAGTGCGCACAAGAAATCCTACCGTCTGCCAACGGTTTACGTTCTTAAAGAGGAGTATGCGGACCTCGTCAAGTCCGTCCTCAGCGCCACGGCCGCCAGCCCCAGCGATTCATGACCCACGTCAAGAACGCTCCGAGAACCGCAACCACCCTGAAGGTCAGATCCAAGTCTGAGTACTGGATCAGCCGGTCGAAAGATCCCTACCTTGAGCTTATGCTCCGTCTATTTCAAGACGAAAGGACGGCCCGTCGGGGGAGGGACTTTCTCACCATGGTCGAGGAAGGGCAGCGGAAGGGCGAGCCCCTGAAGACCAAGGACTGGAAACGGTTGATGGAAGACCTCGAAGTCTCCCGATCCGCCTTCTACTTCATGAGAAACAAACTCTTGGGGGCGGGGCTGATCGCCGTCAGGTCGGGGGAGTACCGCCTATCTGGGATGTTCAGCCGGGACCTCGCCGACATGTCCCGATGGTGGTGGACAGCGGTGATGGGAAACGACCCTGAAGCTCTGTAGGCCTTGGCGACCTTAGAGGTCACAGGGCAGCAGATAGCTCCCCCATTCTCTTCTCCAGGGTCATCACGATCCGATCGTTGTCCATGTACTCCAGCCCCGCTCCGCAGAAGGGGCAGACGAAGTTGTTCTCGCTCGCCTCGTCGAAGACAAAACGGGCGCATCCTCCGACGCACGCGTAAAATATGTTCTCCTTCTCGTAGCTGAGCCGCTCCTCGAGCTTTCTTAAAAGCTTTCTCGCCTCCGACTCCAGAGCCCGATCGAGGTTATCGACGGACAAGGTCCAGAGGTAGGTGAGCCAACCGCTTTCGGGATCCCTCTCCCGCCTGTACTTGGCCAGGCGGTGCTCGTAGAGGAGGTAGAGGGTCCTCCGGACGGTGTTCAGGCCGATCCCCGTGATCTCCGCCACGTATTCGTCGGTGACCTCCTCCCCGGGCATGCAATCGACGATCTGGAGGCCCTCCTCCCCCACAAGCTTTCTAAGGTATGCGCGATATATGGGATCCTCAATCAAGACCAATAGATCACCCTTAATCCCCGGAGAACAGTTCGCGTCTCTGCAAACTATCTCCACCGGACGTTTCAGTCAACCACTTTTATATGCATCCATCCCATATAGCGATTTCCCTGGCCGACTGCCATCGATTCGAAATAATACAGAGCCCTTAAGGGCAGGGTCCTAGGTGGGCGGAGGGCGCTTCAAGCCTCGTCTGCCGGATCCTCTCGACGAAGCGCCTCTTCTTCGCGATCGAGCTCACAGCGGCCTGGTCCACCTTCACCCTCATCTCCGTGAAGTCTCGGACCGGCCCCTCGTCCACCGCCCTCTTTATGGGCGTGTAGGCCGACTCCCTGAACCGGGGCTCGAAGTCCCTCACCCCACCGTCGTCGTGGAGCTCTGCGCCCAGACCCTCCTCGACCCGACCGATGACGTCTATCTCGACCCCGGCTCCCCTCACGACTCGGACGATCTCTCCAGCGGAGGATGGAGGCGCGATGATCAGAAGGGCGTCTATCGATACCCCCAGGTAGTCGATCTCCAGCTCCTCCAGCATCTCCAGGACACGCCGGTTGACGAGCCGCCTCATTCTCTCCTCCTCAAAGATCAGCTTCACCCCGGCGGTCTTCGATATCTCTTTCGCGTCCCCCCTGATCCCCCCGTTGGTGACGTCAGTCATGGCGTGGATCTCCACCTCCGACCCCAGTAGGGCCGAAGCCGCCTCCAGGAACTTGATGTTCATCGTCTCATCGACGACGGCGTGGCGGCCGTAGTAGAGGGCCGCGGCGCAGACCGTCCCCCCGCCCGCCCCCTCGGTCATCAGGATGACGTCCCCAGGGGCGGCGTCCTTCCTCGGCGAGAGCCGGTCGGTGACCCCCACCGCCCCGACGCAGCCGGTGAGCCTGTTTCCGATGACCATGTCGCCTCCGATGCGGAGAGTGGAGCCGGTGATGAGGGGAACCCCCGTCAGCTCTCCGACCGCGGCGATCCCCGCCAGGTGGTCGAAGAGGCGGCTGACGTCGCCGTCGTCGGCCAAGTGAATGTCGGAGAACATGGCGACGGGGCGGGCCCTCATGACGTAAATGTCCCGCAGCGTCGCTCTGGTGACGTGAAAGCCGGCGAGGAAGGGGTAGTCGCTTAGGCGGGAGTGCATCCCGTCGACGGTGAGGACGATGTATCTTCCGCCGGCCTCGACGGCCCCCGAGTCGTCCAGCTGCCGGGAGTCGACGACGGCGTCCGTCTCCCCGATCACCTCGGCGATCTTCTCGTGGGCGTAGAAGTCGCCGAGGCCCCGGGAGCCAACGCCGAAATCCCCCATGGTGACCCCCGCCACCGATAGGTCGAAGACGTCGCCTTCGGGGCTCAAAGTCGACCTCGCCTCCACCAGGACGGCTTCGGCGAGCTTCTTGGCGTACGACCTTGTTATCCGGTCCCCCTTCACCTCGACGATCATCTCGACGAGCCTCTCCTCGAGGTCAGGGTCGCCCCTCAGTAATCCCCGCTTAGCAAATCCCTCCAGATCCATGGACGATGGTGGACGGCAGGGGATAAAAAAAGCTCTATCTTCGGCCGAAGATCTTCTCCAGCTCCGCCGGAGATAAGGTGACGGCCGTCGGCCGGCCATGGGGGCAGGTCCGGGGGCTCGCGCAGGAGGAGAGGGCCCGGAGGAGGTCGTGCATCTCCTTCCAGCCCATCTCGTGGCCGGCCTTGATCGAGCCCCGGCAGGCGAGGAGCTTCAGGATCTCCTCCTTCGCCGTCGCCTCCGTCCCCACCTTCCCTAGGGCGAAGAGGTCCATCAGGACGTCGTGGACGGCTCCCGGGCTATCGAGCCTCCAGCCGATCGCGGGGACGGACCGGACGGTGTAGGCGTTCTTGCCGAAGGGCTGGACGTCGAAGCCCATCTCCGCCAGCGTCGAGCCCCACTCCTCCAAGAGAACCACCTCCTTCGGCGAGAGCTCCAGGGTGACGGGCTCGATCAGCTCCTGGGAGATGGTGCCGGATGCGTATTTCTTTGATAAGATCTCGTACCTGATCCTCTCTGCGGCGGCGTGCTGGTCCACCAGGACGAGCCCCTCGGGCCCCTCCGCCACGATGTACAGTTGGAGGGCCTGGCCGAGGACCCTCAGGCCGCCGGGGAGGGGCTCCGCCGCGAGCTCCAGGGCGAACCTGCTCCGGCCGGAGGCGAGGGGTAGGGTCCTCTGGAGATCGGACCCCTCCGAGCTGACGGATCCGCCGGGGATCGGACTATAACCCCCCCCCATCTCCTCCGCTTCCGTCCCCTCCACCGGGGTTCCCAGGACCGTCGGCTGGAGAGGCTTCGCGACCGGGGCGGCAGACGCCACCACACCAGCCTGGGATAGAGAGAGGCGGATCGAATCGGTGACCATCGCCACCACCTCATCCTCCCTCAAAAACCTCACCTCCATCTTGGCGGGATGGACGTTGACATCTACCTGAGAGGGATCGATCCGGAGGGAGACGACGGCGATGGGATGGCGGCCCGTCGGGATGAGGGTCCGGTAGGCCTCGGATACCGCCCTGGTGAGGGACCTCGATCTCACAAACCGGCCGTTGACGTAGGTCATGATCCAGTCGGGGCTGGATCGGGTGACGTTCTCCCTCCCAGCCGCCCCGGCGACGGATACGTTCCTCCCCTCTCCCTCGATGGGGACGAGGTTTCTTGCGACCTCCCTGCCGAAGATCCGGAGGAGGGGGTCGTTCCAGCTCTCGGACCTGACGGATTTGAAGATCGTCTTCTCGCCGCTGAAGAGCTCGAAGGAGACCTGGTGGTGGATGACGGCGTAAGAGGTGACGACCTCGACGATCTTAGCCAGCTCCGCCCTCCCGCTCTTGAGGTACTTCCGCCGGGCCGGGACGTTCTTGAATAGGCCCCGGACCTCGATCGATGTCCCGGCGGGTGCCCCCACATCCCTGACGTCGACGACCCTGCCGCCCTCGACCCTCACCATGGTGCCGACGGCGTCGATCCCGCCGGACCGTAGCTTCGTCACCAGCTCGACGGTTTCGGCGACGCTGGCTATGCTGGAGAGGGCCTCCCCCCGAAACCCCAGGGTGGATATCCGCTCCAGGTCGTCTGCCTCCCTGATCTTGCTGGTGGCGTGCCTCTCGAAGGCCAGAAGGGCATCCTCCCGGTCCATCCCGGAGCCGTCGTCGGTGACCCGGATCAACCCCTTCCCCCCCTCCGCCACCTCCACCAGGATCTTCGTCGCCCCGGCGTCTATGGAGTTCTCGACGAGCTCCTTGACGACGGAGGCTGGCCTCTCGATCACCTCTCCGGCAGCGATCTTGTTTATGGCGTCCCGGCCGAGAAGCTTGATATTAGTCATCTCCTGTATGCAGCCTCCTCTTGTAATCTGATAGCTTGTTCAGGGCCTCCAGGGGGGTGAGGCCGTCGATCTCCAGCGCCATAATCTCCTCCAATATCTCGCCCTTATCGTCGTAGGAGGTGGAACCCTCCCCCATGAAGCCGCCGTTGTCATCGGCCCCCTCGACCGGGGGTCGGGGCTCGTCGAAGAAGATCAGCTGGGTGTACCTCGTCCCCCCCTTTCGGGGCCGGGGGCCGCTGGCCAGGGGCTCGATCACCGCCTCCCGCTCTATCTCCCGGAGGATCTCCTTCGACCTGGCCACCACCTCCTCAGGGACGCCGGCCAGCTTCGCTACGTGGATCCCGTAGCTCCGGTCGGTGGCTCCGGGGACGACGGTCCGGAGGAATACGACCGAATCCCCCTCCTCCTTGACGGCCATGTTGTAGTTCTTGACGCCGGGGAGGACCCCCGCTAGCTGGGTGAGCTGGTGGTAGTGGGTCGCGAAGACCGCCTTTCCTCGGACCCGGTTGTGGATGTGCTCGGTGACTGACCAGGCGATGGCGAGGCCGTCGAAGGTGCTCGTCCCCCGGCCGATCTCGTCGAGGAGGATCAGGCTCTTGGAGGTGGCGGAGCCGAGGATCTTCGCCAGCTCCGTCATCTCGATCATGAAGGTGCTCTGCCCCGCCGAGAGGTCATCGTAGGCACCAACCCGGGTGAAGATCCTGTCGACCGGAGATATCGATGCGAAGGCGGCGGGGACGAAGGAACCGATCTGGGCGAGGACTACGGCGAGGGCGATCTGCCTCATGTACGTCGACTTGCCGGCCATGTTGGGGCCCGTCAGGATCAGAAAGCGGTTGCCTCTCCCGTCGAGGTGGACGTCGTTGGGGACGAAGCCGCCGCGCATCGCCCTCTCCAGGATCGGGTGGCGAGAGGCCCTCATGGAGATCTCCCCCTGGTCGTTCAGCTTCGGCCTCACAAACTCCCCATCGGCGGCCACGGCCGCCAGGGTGACTAGGACGTCCAATTCGCCCAAGGCCGCGGCCCTCTCTTGGATCTCCCGGGACCGGGCCGCCGCCTCCCTCCTCACCGAGAGGAATATCTCCTCCTCCAGGGACGCCGACCTCTCCTGGGCGGAGAGGACCCGAGACTCCATCTCCTTCAGCTCGGGGGTTATGAACCGCTCAGCCCCCGCCAGGGTCTGCTTTCGTATGTACTCCGGGGGTACCGCCGAGAGGTTCGCCTTCGTCACCTCGATGTAGTAGCCGAAGACGTTGTTGTACCCGACCCGGAGGGACTTTATCCCCGTCCGGTTCCGCTCCTGCCGCTCCATCCTGGCGATCCAGCCCCTCCCCTCTCGCAGCATCGAACGGAGCTCGTCCAGCTCGGGATCGTAGCCGTCCCGAATGATCCCCCCCTCCCGGATCGCTGAGGGTGGGTCGTCGGCGACGGCCCTCCCGATCAGGTCCGCCACCTCTCTCAGGTGGCCGATCTCGAGCCTCCCCCTCAGACCTTGAAGCATCTCGGCTCTCGCCCCCTTCAGGATCTCGACGACCCGGGGGAGCCGCTCGATCGAGCCCTTCAGAGCTGCCAGGTCCTTCGGGGAGGCGGTCCCGCAGGAGGTCCGGGCGACGACCCGCTCCAGGTCGCCTCCTCCCTTCAGGGCCTCCCGGAGGTCTGCCCTCAGCATGGCGTCGCCCACCAGCTCCTCGACGGCGTCGAGGCGGCTCTCAATATCTTCCGGGGACAGGAGAGGCATCTGAAGCCACTTCCGGAGGGTCCTCGACCCTCCGGGGGTGGAGGTCTCGTCCAGGAAATCGACTAGGGAGCCCCGTTTGGACCTGTCCCGGATGTTCCGGAATATCTCCAGGTTCCTCAGGGTTGTATCGTCGAGGACCATGAAATCCTCCGGCGAGTAGATCCTGACCTCGGCGATGTGGTCCAGGGCCGGGAGGCGGGCAGACTGGAGGTAAGAGAGGACGGCACCGCAGGCCCTCGCCGCCGCGGGGAGGCCAAGGAGGCCCCACCGATCGACCCTCTCTCTGCCGAAGTGGTCGGCGAGGCGGGTCCGCGCCCCCTCCAGGTCGAAGTCGGCGTCCTCGAGCCGCTGGAGGAGCGCCCCGGAAAGCTCGCCGATGAGGGGGGAATCGGCAGATCTCGCGACGAGGCATTCGCTGGGCCGGAACTTCGCGATCTCCGCCGATAGCTTTCCGCCATCGGCCGAGAATTCCGTCGCGAGGAACTCGCCGGTGGAGACGTCAAGAAAGGTGAGGCCGATCCGGCCGTCCTCCTCGAATATGGACGCCAGATAGTTGTTCGACCCCTCCTCCAGCATCGAAGGCTCGATGATCGTCCCGGGGGTGATGACCCGGATTATCTCCCTTTTGACGAGCCCCTTCGCCTTCTTGGGGTCCTCCACCTGCTCGCAGATGGCGACCTTGTAGCCGGCTCCGACGAGCTTGGGGAGGTAGGCGTCGAGGGCGTGATGGGGGATCCCGGCGAGGGGGATTCTGTTCCCCTCCTTGTCTTTCTGGCGGGAGGTGAGGGTGATCTTGAGGACCCGGGCCGTGATCTCGGCGTCGGCGCCGAAGGTCTCGTAAAAGTCGCCCATCCGAAAGAGGAGGACGGCGTCGCCGCACTGCTCTTTCATCCCGAAGTACTGGTCCATCAGGGGAGAGATCTTGGCCATGGCCTATCTGGAACCGAGGATGAGCTAGTACATCATATCGGTTTCGGCTCCGGCGAGGAGAAGAAAGACTCTGAGGCGATCCGACAACAGATCGCCGTCCAGAGGATCATTTAAATTTTCAACCCGGTGACGAAGTCGCTTGAGCAATAATATTTGCAGTAGCAGTCGCTGAATGGATGGCAGATCCTGAAGGGGCGGATGTGAACGCCGCTCCAGTAATGGGGTCCCACAAAGGGGAACCCGGGCCTGTGAATCGAGTATAGCTGAGGATGGCTCGGACCAAATGAAGACCTAGATGGCAGGTCTCCTCCCACCCATGGACTTCCGAACCCCTGCTCAAATCGCCACTCTGCCGCAGCCTCTCCCGGCCGCATCTCTACGCCGCTTTCTACCGCGTGAGCTGCAGCAACCCCCATCAAGGATATGATGAGGACCATCGATAACATAATCTTATTCATCCCCGCTGCATCCCCTTTTTTTTATCCCTTTGTTTTGATCTATCATATAAAGGAAGCTCCCCTATCCCCATGCAGAAGTTATACCCTCCGCAGATAAGAATCTATCTTTTGTGAGGAAAGGGGCTAGTCCGTCCCGGTGGTGCTGATCTCGCAGCCGCCGATCGAATCGCCGTAACCCAAGCCGCCTCAGATCTTCGGCTAGTCTAAAATAGGCGGCTTATATCTCGCGGGCGAATTTTTGGATAGAGGGTTCGGCCCTTTCCTGAGGGTGGCCTTCAGGGGCCACAGGATGCTGAAATCTATAGGCTTTGCCGTAGGGATCGGCCGGCCCATCTCCTCCGCCGACGTATAACGGCAGATGAGACGGGCGAGCTCTAAGGTCGGTCCCGGCTAATGGGATGCCGCTGATCCTCCCATCTTCACCAATACCACGCAAATCCCCAGGGCCAGGAATATCCCCAAGGTCTCCAATAGCTCCAAGATACGTAACTCCAGGAATATGAGTAGGGCGTTGTGTAGTAGTAATATACAGGGGCGCTATAAGTTGGCGGATGGGATGCCGGAGGGTGGTGATATCCCGGGGGATGGCCTTTGTCTTTGTGCCCCGGAGGATGCCCGCCTGGAGTCGCAACGCAGATCGATGCTGTTATCAAAGAAAGCAGAGCGAGAGACAGCATCAATTTGGTAACCATGCTTCGGTTCATTATACCTCATCTCCCCTAACGTTCCAATCGTACTATGCCAGCATCTATGCCAGCGTCGCTATATAAACTCCAGCTTTATGTAGCATTCATCTGAATCTGATGTAAAGTGAGCTAAAAAAAGCTGGGTCCAGCCCTC
>Ga0116182_1003816_pt1 | contig 13785 bp, 8 predicted proteins | sample AD_UKC077_MetaG_FD_89805 | JGI IMG/M metagenome (GOLD analysis project Ga0116182, IMG submission 89805) | Active sludge microbial communities of municipal wastewater-treating anaerobic digesters from USA - AD_UKC077_MetaG | ecosystem: Engineered > Bioreactor > Anaerobic > Digestate | place: USA...
ACACCCAGCATAAACCTAAACGTGTTGCGAATCTTGCGATAAGCCTCGATTAAGCGGTTCAAAATCTCTTGGGAAAGACGGATGTCATCCTTGTAGTCTTCAGAGGCCGTCCACAATCGCAACAGGTCAGCACCATTGGCGTTTATGATTTTGTTTGGGTCAATGTAATTACCCTCGGATTTGGAAAGCTTGCGACCATTACCATCGACCACAAATCCATGCGTCAAAACTGCCTCGTAGGGGGCTTGGCCTCTGGTTCCAACTGACGCCAAAAGCGACGACTGGAACCAGCCTCGATGTTGGTCTGAGCCCTCCAAGTAGAGGTCGGTCTTGGTTTTAAAACCGTGCTCGGCTTCCATAACAGCGGCATAAGAAACACCAGAATCAAACCAAACATCAAGAATATCTCGGGACTTATCAAAGTTTGTGCTGCTACACGTTGGGCATTTCAGTCCAGCTGGAAGCAGATCCTTTAATTCCCTGTCAAACCAAGCGTCTGCACCTTCAAGTTCAAAGATATCCGCCACGTGGTCAATTAATTCCTTGGAAGTAAAGGTATTTCCACAGTCCTGACAGGCCACTGCAACAATTGGAACACCCCAGTGTCGCTGCCTTGAAATGCACCAGTCTGGACGCGACTTCAACATTCCAGTTATGCGGTCCCTTCCCCAAGTTGGGATGAACTGAACGTCTTCAATCGCCTTTAGCGCGTTTGCACGCAGGGAATCAGGCTTGGCATCAGGCTTGTCGTTGGGCACAAAGGCATTATCCACACTGATAAACCACTGGGGAGTAGCCCTGAAAATTACAGGGTTTTTGGATCGCCAACAATGCGGGTAGGAGTGGGTAAACTTGGAATTCCCAAGCAGCATGCCCAAGTCATCCAGCAGTTTGACCACGTCTTGGTCACAATCAAAGACGATACGTCCTGCAAACTGGGGTACATCATTTGTAAAGCGCCCCTGGGCGTTTACTGGGGCATAAGCCTCAAGACCATATTTTGCCCCAACGATAAAGTCGTCCTCTCCAAAGCCAGGCGCTGTATGAACGCAACCTGTACCAGCATCCATGGTCACGTGATCCCCAACGATTAACAGGGAATCCCGATCCAAAAATGGGTGCTTGCAAGCCGCGTTTTCCAAGGTTTCACCAAGGAACGATGCGATGGGCTCTGCGTCGCCCAGTTCAGGCCGGCCAATAGCGTTAAAAAACGCCTCTTGTAGGTCTGCAGCTACCACCAGGGCCTCGCCGTCCATCTCCACAGCAACGTAAGTGGCTGCAGGGTCGAAGGCGATCGCCAAGTTTGATGGCAACGTCCATGGCGTGGTTGTCCAGATTACGACCCCACCCGAACGTCCGGCCAGCTGCGGGACTTTTTCGCCAACGCTATCTCTGAAAGGAAATTTAACGTAGATAGAAGGCGATGCGGCGTCTTTATATTCGACTTCGGCGTCGGCCAGCGCCGTTTCACAGACGTGGCACCATAAAACTGGTTTGTGCCCTTGATAGACAGCGCCACTACCCACGAACTTTCCAAATTCGCGCAGAGTTAACGCCTCGTAATCATGAGTCATTGTCAAGTAAGGGTTGTCCCAGGTTCCAAAGACGCCCAAGCGTTCAAATTCTACACGCTGGCTTTCAACCCATTTTGTAGCAAAGGTGCGGCATTTCTTGCGCAGGCCAGATGGGTCGGATCTGGCAGCTTCACGACCGATTTCCTTTTCAACGGCATGTTCAATTGGCAAGCCATGGCAGTCCCATCCTGGCCTAAAAAGGGTGGGATACCCCTCCATGGTCTTAATCTTAAGTACTATATCTTTAAGGACTTTGTTCAGTATGTGCCCGTGATGAATGTGCCCGTTTGCATATGGGGGACCATCATGAAAAATAAAGGGTTTACCACCACGTTTGGCAGACGCTTCCAGCATCTGTTTGTAGGTACCTTCCTTTTGCCATTTCTCCAAAATCGCAGGTTCCAGATCCCTGAGATTGGCTTTCATGGGAAAAGAGGTGTTAGGCAACTGTAAAGTATCTTTATAATCCTTAGGGTCTGACACTATAACCTCCGGTCTGACCGTAGCCGCAAAACTGTATCAGCGATGCTGAAAATGTCAATTGGCAGCGGCTTTACGTCCTGTAGAACCTCTACATTGCTGAAGGGCGGTTTTTGCTTAATTGAAGCCTGCCACCAGTTGGGCTAACCTAGACGCGCTAGTTGGTAGGTGAAAATGCCAAAATTTATCAGACATAGAATTAATACTCTTGCTGAGCTTTCTGAATTATCTCCAGGTCTTGGGGCGGAAATAGATTTGCGTTCCCATAAAAGCCGCGTGATTTTGAATCATGAGCCCTTTAGCGATGGTCCCACTTTTAAGCAGTGGATCGACTTGTGGGTCAGCGTTCCAAACCGGGGGACTTTGATTTTAAACCCCAAAGAAGACGGCTTGGAGTCTGAGATTATCGACATCCTAAGGGCCAAAAACGTTGAAGATTGGTTCTTTTTGGACCTTACCATACCAACCTTGGTGCGGCTTTCACGTACAGAACGGCGCTTGGCCATTCGACAATCAAGCTTTGAGCCGTTGGAGCAAGCCATGGCCTTTAAGGGCAAGGCTAATTGGGTTTGGCTTGATTGCTTTGAAGGGGTGCCACCTTCAGTCGATTTGGTGCAAGAGTTGGTCGCCCATTTTCAAGTGTGTTTGGTCAGTCCTGAGCTGCAAGGCTATCCCAAAGACAGAATCGCACAGTTTAAGCACCTGTCTTCAGCTGTTTTTGCCATTTGCACCAAACATGTGGAGCTTTGGTTATGACCTTAAAGGAAGTTCCTGAAATGCTTGGTAAATGGGCGGATGACTGGGGCCGCGACCCCCTTTTGGTCCAAGGGCCAGGTGCAAATCTTTCGGCAAAAGATGGCGATTTAATGTGGATTAAAGCCTCTGGAAGCCGCCTGGATCACAAATCCGAAAAACGCTGGACCCAGGTGAATTGGAAGGCATGTCAAAAGGCGTTACCTGTCCCCAACCCCGCCCCTGTCCCTGTCCCTGCCCCCGGAGCACAAGCAGAGGCCAAGTACTTCGACTTAGTCAAAGACGCAGCATTAAAGCCGCACATGCCCAGGCCCTCAATGGAACTTGGGATGCACTCGGTTTTACCCCACAAATACGTAGTACATTTACACAGCCTAGCAACAATTCTGTTGGCTGCAATTGATAAAACCAACCCACTTTTTTGCGAACTGACCAAGCCAATCAAAGACCACGGCTTTGCAATTCATCAAATACCAGCCATGCGCCCAGGCCTAGCTCTTACGTGGGCAATCAGCCGCCAAGCCAATCCAGCGTCGGTAGTCTATCTCTTAGCAAATCACGGTGTTGTGTGGGCCAGTGACTGCGAAAAAACTCTTGCTGGCGCCATAGATTCCTTTGAAATAGCTGCTGCAAACAGCCTGAATTTTGCCCTTTTTCCCTATCCAAACGTTGTTACTCAGTCTGATTTATTGACGTGTGATTTTCAATCCTGGCCACAGTTTCAGTGGCATGCCGCCCCATTGTTTCCAGACTTTGCAGTCTTTTTCCCAGACCCAGGCAATCAACCTAGCCTTACTGACCGCGTCATTTCAGTTCAAACTAGCATGGCTCATCGTGACGCCTCTGAATTGATATTTGCTCAGGCATTGGTAGGTACAGTGGCTAAAATCATCGATGCAGAAGTCGTACTGCCTGAAGAAATCGCTTCATACGTTGCAAACATGAAGCTTGAACAGCTGCGTAGGGCTAAAAACTTTGGAGGAAGCTGATGCACGTTGTAATTCCAATGGCTGGGGTTGGCCGACGTTTTAGACAAGCTGGCTACGACATGCCAAAGCCTCTGATTCCAGTCGATGGCCAACCGATCATAAAGCGCCTCCTGACGTCTTTTCCGTTGGATTGGCCTATCACTTTTATCTGCAATAGCGATGATTTGGAAAACACCACTTTAAGAGACCAGCTCTTGGAATACCGGCCACAGGCCAGGATTATTGCGATTGCCCCCCACAAGGAAGGCCCTGTCAAAACCGTCTTGGCCGGTTTGGAACAAGCCCCTGATTTGCTGGACCCCATCCAACCGGTGCTGATTAATTACTGTGACTTTGGCTTCACCTGGGATCCTGCCCATTTTGAATCTTTTACCAAACAGACTGCTTGTGATGGTGCGATCTTGTGTTACACAGGCTTTCATCCGGAATACCTGCGCCCAACAATGTATGCGTACTGCAGGGTCGACGGCGACAAGGTCTTGGAAGTTAAGGAAAAAGGGCACTTCACCCCTGATCGTACAAAGGAACCAGCATCTTCAGGTAGCTATTGGTTTGCAACAGGGGCAATAGCCAAAAAGGCGCTGCAGAGTTATGCGGCACATGGCCCAAAAATTAATGGTGAAGGCTATTTAAGCTTGGTGTTCAACGAATTGCTGGCCGATGGTCTGGATGTACGTACATACATGATCGACTGGTTTTTACAGTGGGGAACCCCACAGGATCTGGCCGATTATGAATACTGGAGCAAAGCCTTTAAGCGATATCCCACAAAGGCCGATTCAGATGAAGCTCCACAACTGCTGATGCCAATGGCCGGTCGTGGAAGCAGATTTTCGGGCCCCACCCCAAAGCCATTGATTCCCATATTGGGCCAACCTATGTTCAAAAGCGCCATTGAGCACCTACCACAAACCAAAGGCGCGGTCCTGGTGGCTTTAAAGGATTTTGCAGATGATGTCCAAAAGGCTGCACCAGATGCAAAGGTGGTCGCGCTTGAAGACGTCACCGAGGGACAGGCCATCACCTGTCAAATGGGGGCGCCCCACCTAGACCCAAATCGACCGTTGATCGTGTCCAACTGTGATCATGGGTTGACTTGGGAGCCAGCCAAATGGCAGCAATTAATGGATGAAAAACCTGATGTTGTGGTTTGGGGGGTGAAAGGTTTTCCAGGCGCAGAACACACTCCAAACGCCTTTGCTTACCTGAAAACAGACCAAGACAAGGTCACAGCAATTTCGTGTAAAAAGCCAATATCTGAAAATCCAAGGCAGGATGTCGTCCTAGTGGGCACCTTTTGGTTTAAACGGCCAAAAATGATGTCCGACGGTATCCAAGCCCTAGTAAAAAACAACGTGAGGATCAACAACGAATTCTATCTGGACTGCGTGGTAGAATCATGCCTGCAAGCCGGCTTAGATGTCAGGATTTTCCTGGCAGATGGTTGGTTATGTTGGGGGACCCCGCAGGCGGTCTTGGAATTTGATTGGTGGTACCGCTGGTTTTCTGGCCCAGTCAATCAGATTTTTGATGAAAGGGTTCGAGATAATGACAGAATCTAAAGGTAGCTTTTCTTTGGTGTTACCTTGCTATAACGAGGCCTTAAGTCTGCCAGACTTGGTGGGTCGCGCAATAGCCTGTGCCAAAAAGCGCAATCTCAGCCCAGACCAATTCCAATTGATTCCAGTTGAAAACGGCTCGACTGATTCAAGCAGGCAGGTGCTTCAAGAACTGGCAAAGGGGCCAGACGCCCAATTCATAACCCCAGTTTGGATAGATGAAAACCAAGGTTATGGCCACGGAATTATAACAGGCCTCAAGGCCGCCAAAACCGATGTTGTCGGGTGGACACACGCCGATGAACAGTGCGATCCTGAAGATGCCTTTAAAGCGTGGGAAGTCATTAACCAGTCAGATTCTTTGACCTTTGTAAAAGGAAAACGACACGGCCGCGCACCCATGGAACGTTTTGTGTCGGCTGGTTTTGCCACCTTTGCATCAATTCTATATCTGCGAAAATTCTCGGAAATTAACGCTCAACCCAAAGTTTTTCCAAGAGCTTTGCTGGATGAATTTATCGACCCACCAAAGGATTTTAGCTTGGATTTTTATGCCTTGTTGCAGGCCTACAAAAGTGGCTACAAGGTCGTTGAAATTGACGTTAAATTCCCCCCACGACCACACGGCCAGTCCAATTGGGCAAGCACCTTCAAGTCCCGTATGCGTACTATCTCAGGTTTCGTGGGTTACATGCTTAAACTTAGGGTAGGTGGTTAGCTCTGACCGCCTTTAAAGACCGCCTTCAAAGACGTTATCCTAATCAAGCCATCGCCTTACGCCCCAGAAAACGCAGGAAATTCTTTTCGGTAACTTGTCTAAACTCAGCATCTGTCCCCCATCCGTCCGCCTCAAACGGAAGGTCGAACACACTAAAGTCCTCGTACGCTCGTGCAGGAAGCCGAATGCCCAAAGAATCAGGGTTCATGAAGGCGTGTGACTGTCGCCCCAGTTGAAATCGTTGAGCCGAGAACCACCCAATTATGTCTGAGTGTTCCTCGACGAATCGCAGCGTCTCTTCAAATGCGTCGATGGTCTGACCTGGATAATGCAGGACGAACACAGACGCCTCAATGCCAGCTGCTGTCGCTTCCTCCAGACACCGCAGTGCTAGTTCCAATCTAATCCCTTTGCGAATGTGACGCAGTGATGCGGCTTGGGACGACTCAAGTCCAAAATTCAGTCGTGAACAGCCCGCAGCCGCAATTTCTCGAAACAGATTAGCATTAAAACCATCATCAAAGCGGACTAAAGCCTCCCATTCAACCTCTAGTCCATTTGACTTGAGAGCCGCTGCCACGGTTCGCAAGTATTCTGGTGGCGTGGCATGGTCGGCTAACGCAAGTCCTCTCGTACCATAGCGACTAGTCGCATCGCCAACGGTCTCGATCAGGTTAGATACGGTAGTTTGTGACAGTCCGTTAAGCTTTGCAGGTGTAGCGCCAGCTAGAACGTGATAACAGAACACGCAGCGTGACCAGTAGCATCCTCGAATGGTTCTGAAAGGAACGACTGGTGCGGTGAAGGCCTCCATTGGGTATCCGTCGAAGCACGGCCCGGGTAATGCTTCAAGGGGCAATGGTGCAGCAGGAGCCGACGTGACGACCTGTGAGTCGATGTAACGCATGGTGCCAGGTAGGTCCATTGGATCAAGCCCCTTGGCCAACGCCTCGGCTGCCTTCAGGATTGCGGCCTCGCCCTCGCCTAAGACGACCCCATCAACATAATCGAACACCCATGGCTGACTTTCTAACAGGCCGGCTGCCGCAGTACACCAAGGTCCGCCTATTAGGATTCGAGCGCTAGGAAGTCGTGTCCGGACGTGGCGTGCGATGCGTAGCGCCGTCGTGACCTGGGCCGTTCCATGGATTGATAGACCGACAAGTCCAACGTCTGGTCTAAGCGCAGGGTCTAGGTGTGCTGCCAAAAACTCTTGTAGAATCTTGGGATTATGCTGGGTTGCAGCTTCAATAGCTGCCGCAGAGGTATCGTCACCGTCCATATCCCTGCGTAGGACGTCTGCCCACAATGTCCACAGCAGACGATCTGAGCATCCCTGCCTCAGCCGGTGCAAGGCCTCAGCCGCGTTTGATGTCGGCACCTTGTCAGAGGCTAAGATATCGGCACGCAAGGTCGGCTGTAGGATCTCCCGTTGGTCGAGATAACGTCGCACAAGGTCGTCTATCCGCCCCGTTTTAGAGCGTTGAGTCTTTGGTTGCTCCATCCCCAGCACATTTGCGATTTTTGCTCGCTGGGCTGCCAGAAAAGCCGGAAGTGCGGCCACATGCGCAGTCGCCTCCGGGGAGAGTCCAGCGACGGCTGTAGCCATTCGAGTGGGTTCTAAAAGCCAAGACCCGAGCATGACAGCATTCAAGTCGAGCTGCCGAACTGTGTGGCCATGCGCCTTTAAAAAAGCCGTCAGTTGCGGTACTCCGAGTTCCGGGAAAACGTGGTTGTTAGTCAGGGGCGGCACAATTAGCAGGATGGATTTCGCTTGGGAGGATGCGTGACTGCTCATCGTTCTACCAATTCTCCGGAAGGTGCCGGCCGGTGCGTAGAATCTCTTGCATCGCCACAATAATAGGGTCGTCAGTGACGGACGCCAGGATTCTCTCTATTGGAAAGAAACGCTCATGAAAATAGCGATAAACCGTGTCTAGGCCGCGGACAGGCATCTCAGGACTTGCGAAACGCCATAGACAAGGGGCCAATTCGTCCAGCGCAAACCCTTGAACCAAATGCCCGTATCTTTGCATATCTCCACTACGAGGTGTCAGTGTGTACGTCGTGAGAGTGGGCATGATTCCGTGGGAGTACATGAACAAGATAGCTCGCAGGATTTCATCCAACGTTTGGCCTGGCAGGCCTATCAGGTAAAACGCACGCAGGTTGCGCCCAGAAAAGCCACGCGATTTGAGCAGTTCAACGGCGCGGATAAACTCAGTGATGTGGTGCGGCCGGTGCATTTCCTTGCTTTCTGTGTCTCGGATCGTTTCAAGGGCCAGGACGACCCGCTCGCAACCGGCGTTACGTAAGCGGTCAGCAAAGGCCTCTTTCACCTGGTGGGCCGCAAAACCTAATGCGAACTCGATATTGATACCCAGACGGGCCTCGGCCAAGCGGTCCAGTAGTGGATAGATAAACCGGGACGGCTGGTACAAGATGTAATCATCGTAAAACACGAAAGTGCTTGTTTTGTTAGCGCTAATCTTAAAAATTATTTCAGCTAGGACGTCTTCGATTGGACGAGTCCGGACACGGTTTTCGTTCAGAACGTTAGTTACGCAATAGCTGCACTTGTTCGGGCAGCCTTTTATCATACGTATGAAATCGGATTCGGTGTCATTCACCAAGTCGATGGCGGTTGGTTGCCATATGGCTGGTTCAAGGTCGCCCACGAATACGTCATCTGCCCCTAGCTTAGCTGCCTCATCCGGACACAAGGTCGCAAAATTACCCCCAATCAAGATGTGCGCCGATGGAAAGACCTTTCGACAGACCGCGACCACTTCTGCCGTTGCATCGCTGTGCCAGGTAAAGATAGTCCCGATTCCGATTAAGTCGGGTGTGGGTAATGTGCGCAGTCTGGCTTCAAGTTCTGCCGCATCCATCCCGAAGTGATAAATTTCTTTGGAAATGCCCTCCTGCTCAAAGTTTCCGCATTTCAGGACCTTGCGGACATGACGCCTAAGACTGCTGCCCTGCAGGGACGAGTCGCCGATACAATCCACGAACGAGACTTCACAACCCTCGGACCTAAACCAAGACGCCAAACGAAGCAGTCCGAATGGCTGCACGCAAGCGAGCATATTCTGTTCTTCGGCCTCAATCGTGTCAGCAGCAGGGGGATTGATCAAGAGGACTCGCTTACACCCTTGGAGATCGATTGAACGGGTCATTGATTAGTCTCCTCAAGGTCTTTTTCACCCGTTTTCAGGATACGCTTTTCGAGTTCGTCCAATCCGTGGCCAACAACAACTGTCCCTCCGAAATAACCTGCCCCACGGGACTAAGACCTCTTCGGATGGTAGTATTGCGGCTTGAATCCTGTCAAGGAAAGCGGCCCTGCCCAATAATCCCCGCCTTCCCAATCGGTGATAGTTGTCAAAGCTCATCGCTTATCCGATCCATGAAGGGTTGGGACCGCACGGCGCTAAGGGGTCGGCTGCCTGAGCCAGGAGGCCAGTGCATGCTCAGGCTTGAAAGTTTGCACGACGAGGGCCTCGCCATCGGGTAGCGCCCTCCGAATAGCGTCGAGATCGTTTGTCGTCAGAAGGCATTCCACAAAAGTAGTGCGAAATAGGTGCTCCAGACCGCTTGCGGCAATCAATTGCACGCTCTCCAGTATGGCCGGGATATCGACCGCAACGCCCGTCAATTCGGAATATTTGCACCAGGGCGCTTTCACGTCCATCGCGAGCGCGTCAATCAGGTTCCGGTCGATGATTCGCCGCAACATCTCGGGCCGCGAGCCGTTCGTATCAAGCTTGATTTTTAGATCCAGGCCGCGCAAGGCGGCGAGAAACTCGGGGAGATCGTTGTGAATGGTCGGCTCTCCGCCGGTTACCACGACGGCGCGCATCCGGTGGCGACGTGCTTCAAGGCTTTTGAATACGGCGTCCGGGTCGAGATATCCGTCTGCCCGCTCGGTTAAAAGCGAGGCGTTGTGGCAGAAGGGGCAGCTAAAATTGCAACCTTGCGTGAAGATCACAGACGCCACACGCCCGGGATAATCGCAGAAACTCGTGGACGTAAAACCGCCTAGCCGCATTTGTGAAGCTCCACGGAAAAATGCGCCCGTTGGGCAAATTCTACCTGTTTGCCGGGATTCCATTGGTCAACCGGCCGCAAATACCCGACGACGCGTGAGTAGATTTCCGTTTGCTCGCCGCAATCCGGGCACGTTGCAACTTCACCTTTTAGGTAGCCGTGGTTGGGACAGATGGAAAAAGATGGCGTCAGCGTGAAATACGGCAAGCTGTATTGAGTGCAGACCGTTTTCACGAACTCCTTGACCGCCTCTGTGTTAGGCGCCGCTTCTCCGAGGAAAATGTGTTGGACCGTCCCTCCCGTATACTTAGACTGGAGGTTGTCCTGCAAATCGAGAACCTCGAAGATATCGTTTGTGTACCCAACGGGAAGTTGGGTGGAATTGGTATAGGCCGGTTCCTTCCCCAACGAAAAGGCGCGCACGCCTTCCGGATAGAATTCGGCGTCGAGACGTGCGAGACGGTAGCTCGTTCCTTCGGCTGGAGTCGCCTCTAGGTTATAAAGATGCCCCGTCTCTTCTCTGAAGCGAGCGAGCCGGGTCCGCATGAAATCCAATACGTCCGACGCGAAAATCTGGCCTTCCTGCGTCCCGATGTCTTGGCCGGTCAGGGCCAGACATGCCTCGTTCATTCCGATAAGCCCGATGGTCGAAAAATGGTTGTGCCAGTAGCTTCCCATGCGCTCGAAAAGATTGCGCAAGTAATATGCCGTGTACGGGTATAATCTGCGCCGGGTGAGGTTCTCGAGAACTTTCCGCTTGATTTCAAGGCTCTCGCGTGCAAGTTCCATAAGATCGCCGAGACGTTCGAAGAAATCCTCGCGGTTCTCCGATAGTAGCCCGAGTCGCGGCATGTTCAGTGTGACGACGCCGATAGAGCCGGTCAGCGGGTTGGAGCCGAACAACCCGCCACCGCGCCGTTTGAGGTCTCGCAGGTCGAGCCGCAAGCGGCAGCACATGGATCGTGCGTCGTCTTCCGACATTTCGGAATTGATGAAGTTTGCGAAGTAAGGCAAGCCATACTTGGCCGTGACCTGCCAAAGAGGATCGAGTTCGGGAGATTCCCAATCGAAGTCGCACGTGATGTTGTAGGTGGGAATGGGGAAGGTGAACACGCGGCCCCGTGCGTCGCCCTCCGCCATGACGGAAAGAAAGGCGCGATTGAAGCGGTTCATCTCATCCTGGAAATCGCCGTAACATTCGGATTGCAATCCCCCCCCGATCACCACCGCTTGGTCGGCGTAGATCTTCGGTGGTCGCAGGTCGAGCGTGACGTTAGTGAACGGCGCCTGGAAACCCACGCGAGTCGGTACATTGAGATTGAAGATGAATTCCTGAAGCGCCTGCTTGACCTCCCGGTCGCTGAGCTTGTCATAGCGAATAAAGGGAGCGAGTAAGGTATCGAAGTTGGCGAAAGCCTGCGCTCCGGCCGCCTCGCCTTGCAAGGTATAGAAGAAATTGACGACCTGCCCGAGTGCCGCCCGGAAATGTTTCGCTGGTCTACTCTCGGCCTTTCCAGGAACGCCGCGAAAACCGGAGACGAGAAGGTCGTGCAGATCCCAACCCACGCAATAGACAGATAGCTGGCCAAGGTCGTGCAGGTGAAAATCACCCCGCTCATGCGCTTCGCGGATATGGGGCGTATAAAGCTTTTGTAGCCAGTATATTTCGCTGACACGGCTGGCGATATAGTTGTTCAGCCCTTGCAGCGAGTAGGCCATGTTGCTGTTTTCTTTGACCTTCCAGTCCAGCCGCTCAAGATAGTTGTCGATGAGGTCGAGATCGGCTTTCTCGGCAAGTTCGCGCAAGCGGGCATGCTGTTCACGGTAGATGATGTAGGCTTTGGCCGTTTTCTTGTAGGGCGAGGCCAGAAGTGTTTCCTCAACGCAATCCTGAATGCTTTCAACCGATGGGGTTTCCTCATGGCAATCCGCAATCAGAAGCGCCAGAACGCGCCGCGCCAGAAAATCTGCCTCCTTTTCGTCGAACTCTCCCGAGGCATCCCCGGCCTTTCTGATCGCCTCCCGGATTTTTTTCAATTCGAACGAGGTGAGGCGACCGTCACGTTTGCGGACGTTTCGCAGCACAGAATCGGTTGAAGAGGCTCTGGCTAAAGACACGGACATACTCACTCCTCCTTGTGTCGTACTTGGAACTCGTAGCTCAATTCGGATGAGTGGATACACCTAAGGGGAAATTGGGGGGGCAGCAAGCTATCGACCACGCCTTTCCCACGAAGACGAGCATCCACCGTGCATCCGCACGAGCTAAAAGGCAGGTCTTCGGGCTTGAGGACGCGTGCGTCAACCGCACACCTACTAGCCGTCGCTTCCCAGGTTCACACCCAGTGCTTAATGACGGCGATCGTTTCCTCTTACCGCTGCGGGGCAGCGCCGGATTCTCACCGGCTTCCCTCTTACGACGCTTCCCATTGAAGCGAACCTTAAGCCAGCACAAGATATAGTGGTTCATTGGGGTTGTCAAGACTATATTTAGTATGCCCAAAATTTGCGCATTCCGCGATAACCATCTGAAATTAAAAGGGTAACGAGGCGTTTTTGTATATTTTCAACAAAGATTTGGCCATACACTCGTAATCAATTCAAGGAGAAAATTTATTTGACGGGGATTCATGGCCCTGGAAATGGGGTCAACTGTTCCAGCAAGGGAGCTAGTCTTACTCGACTGTGATTAGAAGTAGGTATTGTTTTGGGGAACTAATGCTGGCCGCGTGGTAGAATCACGTCCCAAGCCGGCTTAGTGGCCAAAACTGCCATGGCAGACGGTTTGGTGGACCGGTGGTCTTGTGGTGTGATTGGTGGTACTGCTGTTTTTTGGGGCCGATTTGCGAACTATCTTGGGCGTTATGGCTGCTCGAACTTGGGTTACATGCTTAAACTTAGGGTAGGTGGTTAGTTGAAGGGCTTAATAAAAACAAAGCTCCTGTCTGAACCCGCCGTGTCTTTTTTAAGGCATCCGGTGTTTTGGCTTGTGCTGATTGCCAAATTGGTGGCCAGCGCTTTGTTTGGTTCCCATTATGTTAAAGACCTGTTTTTGCCGTTTATCAACTATTTCATAGCGTCGGGTTTTGAAAATCCTTGGCAGGCTTTTGTTGCTCAAGGGCGTGTAGACGCTTTCCCATATTCGGCGCCAATGCTTAGTTTGCTGGCTTTTCCTCAATGGATTGTCAGCTTGTTGTTTCCAAATTTGGTTGCTGAATCGGTGCGTTTGCTTTTGATTCGGCTACCAATGCTGGTTGCAGACTTGACGATTCTAATCATTCTGGCTCGTTGGTTTTACACCAAAAAGAACCTAGCCCTTTGGATTTACTGGTGTTCTCCAATCGTCTTTTACATTTCATATATTCATGGCCAGGTTGACGTCATCCCGACTGCCTTTCTCTTTCTTTCCTTAGCCACGTTACTGGCAAGGCGCCCAGCTTGGTCAGGTGCCTTGCTAGGTATTGGGATTGCCACAAAAATGCACCTAGCCGTGGCCATCCCATTTCTTTTTGTGTACGCCTATCGCAATCCAGCCCCCAAAAAGCCATGGCGGCGGCCCGTACTGTTTTCCATAGCGTTGCTGGTCGCTGTAGCTATAGGAATCGGTCCCTTCTTGGGTGACCCTGCTTATCGAACGATGGTGTTTGGCACCCGAGAGTTCA
>Ga0116182_1003832_pt1 | contig 13742 bp, 9 predicted proteins | sample AD_UKC077_MetaG_FD_89805 | JGI IMG/M metagenome (GOLD analysis project Ga0116182, IMG submission 89805) | Active sludge microbial communities of municipal wastewater-treating anaerobic digesters from USA - AD_UKC077_MetaG | ecosystem: Engineered > Bioreactor > Anaerobic > Digestate | place: USA...
GAATATGTTTCTTTTTTTGAAAATGCTAATAGTGATGCTTTTTTCCCTTCTTGCCTTTTAAGGCCAAGAGGGGAAAATACTCCACAAGAGTTTCACAAAATATTGAAAAATCTTTATAAAACTAATACAGGTACTTATTTTGAAGTTTACAAAGTTATTTGTAAAACTTTGAAAGATAAAGAATTAGGTGAAGATTTTATTTTACTGGGTAATCATAGTTATGATTATGCTAGCAATAATCCTTTAATAAAAGATATGATTGATTCAATTACTGATAAATGGGAAATTAATAAGTTTGGTGATAAAAAGCTTTTTAAAGATGTTTTTGAAGGAAGAATTCTTTTTAAAAAAGTAAAGAGAGTAAATCAAATTAAAATGCGAAGGTTATTAATCAAGGCTGGAATCATCGATAGTCTTGCATCAAACACTAATGTTTCCAGTAGATATATGAAAACTGAAACTGTAAGTTTTGTTCCTAATTTTAAGGATCGAACTGTTTTTGCAAAATCTTACTTTTATGGTATGCCACTACTTTATAATAGTGAAGTAGATGTTATAAACCAAAGTTTAAATAGCAGGCTTAAAGCATTAGTTTATTTAGATGTTTCTGGATCGGTTTATAATAGTATTAATAGTTTGGCATCACTATTATTAAAACCTTATAAGAATGGTGAGTGTTTATTATTTGCTTTTTCTACAATAGTAGATGAAGTTGCTTATGAAAATTTTAGAAAAGGAAAATATAAGACAACGGGAGGCACAGATATAAATTGTATTTTTGATCATTATTTTTCTTTGCCTAAATCTAAACAAACAAATAGGATTTTAATCTTAACTGATGGGTTTACTGGTAGAGTAGATGATAAGTTTTATAATGAAATTAAAAGTAAGGATTTAGAAATTTATTGTGGTCTTTTTGGTAAAGAACAAACAAAAAAAGATTTGCAGTCAGTTGTAAAGTATTTTGAAGAGTTTAAAGGAGTTTAAGCGAAAAGCATTTTATATTATTTTGAGATATTGTTGTAATATAGTTATAACATAAGTTTGCTCTTATTTAATAAAAAAATATTTTTTAAAATTATATAAAATTTGATACGTAATTACCAATGCCTTAGTATAATCTTTCTTTTTTTTTCAAAATATGTTATAATGACTTAATAAATATGCTAATTAAGGAAGGAGAAATTATATTTTTAAATAATATGATAATATTTTTATGACTTATGAAGATATGATTTTAACTTTTAAAGAATATTGCGAATTAAATTCTGATTTTGAGGTTATTCTAGATAGATTTCTTAATACGTATAGTAAAAAAGAAATAATAAAGATATTAAACACCAAAATTTTACCTTATACAAATGATTATTCACTGGTTAAAGCTTTAAATTTTTTATTTGGAATCAATATTGAAACAGAAAATTATCATTTCAATATAGGTTATCATTATTATGCAAATATTGAAGAAAATTACAAGCAAAATTTTATTGAAGTAAAATCTAATTATATTAATACAGATTTATTGATTAAAGACTTATTTCAATTATCAAATTTATTAACGTTAAAAGGAAATAATAAACAATTAGTTTTATTGGATTTAGAATCAGATATCTCATCTTTTCCTACAATTTTAAAAAGAGTTAATTTTAATAACAATTATTTGTTAGATGAATTAAACATTAAAAGTTTTCAAATATATGGTGCTGAAAGAGAACTTGAAATTTTAAATGACTTTTTAAATCAATTTTTTAATCCTGTGTTTGAATACAATGAAAAAGTAATAATAGCACAACAAATTAGAAGTGGTTTATATTTTTTCTCGAAGACAGCATTACATAAAAGTATTGATTTTATATTAGCAAAAGATGAGAAATTAAATGAAATGCATGGGCTAAAGTTTATAGAAGATCTATTAAATATAAATTTATTTGAAATTGATTTATCTACCTTAACTTATATTTACAACAATTTATTAACAATTGACTTAAATAATCCATTGTATTACTATAATTTAATTTTATCGCAATTAAAATCAAATGAGTTAAAAGTTATTAAAGCGAGAAGTTATAATAACATGACATTAGAACAAGTTGGTCAAATTTTTGGTGTGAGTAGAGAAAGAATTCGTCAAATTGAATCACGAAGTGTAAATAAAATTCGTAAGAATGAATGTAGTGAAAAATTAGCTCAAGCATTAATATTAAACACTGGATATTCATCATTTTTTACAGAGAATGATTTTAAAAAATATAATATTTCAGGTTCTTTTTTTAAAATGATTTTTCCTGAGTTATTTAAATATTCTTTAAAAGAGAAAATATATTTTTATAATCAAACCACCCAAGAAATATTTACTTCTTTTTTTCTATCTTTACCAGATTTATTTGAAGAAAATGAATTTAAAAATATTATTGAAAAAAAGCTTGGAAATATTTTGTCTAATTTAGAAATAGAGGTTATTAAAAATGAGTTAAAGCAGTTTTTTTATCAATATGGAAAATATTTATCTAAAAATAAATTAAATCATTCTACTGTTGTTGTTTTCCTTATGCAAAAATATTTCCCAAATGGTATAAATGTATATGATGAAAACTCTCTTAAAATTTTAAAAAAGTATGCTGAAACAGATTTTAATTATCAATTATCAAATACTTTACGTGCTCTTAAAGCAATCATAGAGAATAATTGTATTCGTTCTGGCAAAGGGGAAAGAATTTATATTGAAAAAACAATTACATTATCTGACGAATTACTGCATAGAATAAAAACATTTTTAGTTAATTATAATTCATCTGCTGTTCCGATAAGTATAATATATGATAGCTTTAAAAAAGAATTTAATGAGATAGGTATTTTTAATAAATATTATTTACAAGGTATTTTAAAAAATACCAATAATCATGAATTAATTGTTACGCGAGATTATATATTAGAATCGAAAGAAGCATCAATTTATGAGGAAATATGTATGTATATTTCTAATTCTGATTACATTGTTACTACAGATGAATTAAAAGAATATTTTCCTGGAATAACTACAGGAATAATACAAAGTGCAATTGCTAAAACTGATATACTTAATATGAATGGATATTACGTTGATATTAAAGCATTAAAAATATCATTGTATGAAAAGAATTTATTGTATGCATCAATAGTAGAATTTATCAATGATAATAAACAACATCATATGAGATTTGTTTTAAAAGCAATAAAAGGGAAAATGAATGGTCTTTTTAATCGTATAGGTCTTAATCATTATCTGCAATTATATTCCTTGGTTGAAAAATTATTTAGTGATAAATTTAATTTTTTAAGGCCCTATATTTCAATGCAAAATACAAAAATTGTTTCTGGAGAAGAACTGCTTTTGCAAAAAATATTAGATAAAGGAGAAGTAAATATAGAGGAACTTAAAATTTTGAACAAAAAAACTGGTCGTTCTTCTGCTGAGTATCTTGATTTTATAGAAAAAAACATTGATAAGATAGTTTTTAAGAATAAAAATACAGTTATAAATAGTTCTATTTTGAAAATAGTAGACTTTAATTATCATAATTTTGATTTCATTTTAGAAAAATTTTTAGGCAATGATGAATATAAACCTTTATATTTATTTACTAGTTATTGGGCACTGCCTAAATTAAAAATAGATTGGAATCAGTGGGTATTGTATAGTGCAATTTTGAAATATTCAATAAAATATACAGCCACAACTACCAGTAGATCTTTAAAAAATGCAATTCCTGTTTTAACTATTAAGAATAAAAAATTAGCAACTGATGAGATTGAAGATATAAAAGCTCGCGAATTAACTGATTCTGATTATACCAATTTAGTTGATTATTTTGATGAAGATTATTAATAGGAGGATGAAATGTTAAAAATATTGAATATAAAAAACAGTTATATTAATCATGGAAAAAGTAATTTAGTTGATAATTTAATAAATCCGGCTCTTAAGGAATCAATTTTATATAGAAGAACAACTGCTTATTTTTCATCAACTATTTTTGATATGTTATATCAATCATTACATATTTTCAGTAGTAATGGAGGGAAAATCCAATTAATTGTTAGCCCTAACTTGTATGAAGATGATATTGATGCTATAACAAAAGGATATGAAAATAGAGAACAAAGGATAGAAAAAAAGTTTATTAACGATTTCAAAAAAGAAATTGCTATGTTTGATGAGAAGAGATTGGATTTTTTATATGAATTGGTAGTAAATGGAGTTTTAGATATTAAAGTTGCTGTAATGAAAAATAATACAGGGATTTATCACGATAAATTAGGTATTATAACAGATGAAAATAATAATTCTATAGTTTTTTATGGCTCAGCAAATGCAACATTTAAAGGGTATTCGCAAAATTATGAAAAAATTAGGGTTGTAAAAAGTTGGGATACAGCAGAAAAAAACTTAGTAGATGAGGAAATATTGGAGTTTGAGAACCTTTGGAATAATAAAAATCAATATGTAGACGTATATCAATTTACAGAATCAATTAAAAAAAGTATTGTTTTAACAATTGAAAAAAATAAACAAGATTATGCGTTAGCCTTAAGTGATTCGGGGCCTATTAAATTATATGATTATCAACAAAAAGCCATTAGTAACTGGGTGGATAATGGATATAATGGTTTTTATGTTATGGCTACAGGTACTGGGAAAACATGGACTGCTATTTATTCGGCTAAACAATTATATGAATGTCATCCTTGTCTAATAGTTATAGCTGCTCCATATAAACATTTAATAAAACAATGGGAGGAAGATGTTGTAAAAGTTTTTCCAGATGCCAAAATAATCTTAGTTTCATCAGAAAATCCCCAATGGGAGAATGAAATAGCAAATAACATTATTATTCAACAGTACAAGCCTTCGCATCAAATAATAATAATTACTACTATCCCATCATTTAATTTAGACAGATTTGAAAAAATATTAGATAAATCAAAACAAGAAAAATTATTGATAGTTGATGAAGCACATAGATTCAATAAGAGGACACAAAAAACAAAAGATAGATTTAATTATATGTTGGGACTTAGTGCAACGCCTGTTAATTGGAAAAATATTGAAGAAGGTAAAGAATTAGTGGAATATTTTGGGGGACAAGTTTATACCCTAACTATTGATAAAGCTTTAGAAAAAGGTTTTTTGGTACAATATTATTATTATCCGCTTTTTGTACATGCTACAAAAAATGAAGAAGTAGCATTTACTAATTTAACTCGCCAAATAATGGGTTGTTTCTCGCCGAATGGTCAAGTAATAGATAAGGAAAGGTTAATGAAATTAACACGAGCTAGATTAAGAGTTATTGCAATGGCCGAGGAAAAACAATTAAATATAGGGCAATTATTAGATGCTGTTAAAGATAAGGATTATTTTATAGTTTATTGTGGTGATGGAAAAGTTGATGATGATGAGGACGGAAGTATAAAACATTATGATTTTGTGAAAAAACATTTGGATGAAGCAAATATTAGAACAAGCCAATTTACAGCTACTGAAAGCATGGCAAAAAGAATGGAATTAATTGATATGTTTAATAACAACGAAATATCATCTTTAGTTGCTATTCGTTGTTTGGATGAAGGAATTAATATACCATCCATACGAAGTGCTTTAATTTTGGCTAGTAAAGATGATTATCGTGAATTTGTGCAAAGAAGGGGTAGAATATTAAGAAAATATCCCGGTAAAAAATTTGCTAATATATATGATGTTATTGTTTTACCTAGTGCAGATATGAGTAATTTTGCTAAAATAGAGTTGCGAAGATTTTATGAATATGCCAGATTGGCAATTAATAAAGAGGAAATGTTGTTAAAATTAAATGATTTATTATCTTTTTATAACTTGTCTTTAGAAGAAGATATAATTTTATATACGGAAACAGAAATGGAGGATTTTTTAGATGAATAATGAAAATGAACTTGTTGAAAAAATGATAAGAATTGTTGAAGAATTTGTTCGCGAATATGATAAAGACCAATTTGACGAAAATAAACAAAATGCTTCAAACAAATTTATTGCGACTAAAATTATTACAGAATTAGATAAGGTGATAAAAAATGAAAATTAAAAAGATAGAATATGAAAATTTTAGAAATTTTAAAACAAGAGGTTCAGTCGAATTTTCAACTGATGGTACAGTCACGCTTATATATGGTACTAATGGTACTGGTAAAACTACATTTCATCAATTATTTCGTTGGATAATATATGGGAATGTTAAGTTTAATAAAACCACAAATGATATAATATTATATAATTTAGATTTAGAAAGTAAAAGCAGTATTAATGATCAATTTTCTGTTTTCGGGAAAATTGATTTTGAATCAGATAATCAGGAATATTCAATGAGACGTGAGTGGGTATATAAAAAAAAAGAAAATGGTGTCAAACGTCTATCTACTGAATTTTCTATTGTGAGAAAAACTTCTAATTTAAACTGGGAAAGAGTGAATAATCCGGATGAATTTGTTGAACAAATTTTACCATCAGGATTGTCTGAGTATTTCTTCTTTGATGGGGAAAGTATGATTTCCGATTTAAAATTAAAAGGAAGAGATTCTGCCGCAAAATTAAAAGAAGCATTATATTTAATTTTGGGTTTGAATGTTTATGATAAAGCTAGCAAAGTAATCGGAAACGAAACTCAACGCACATCTGTTTTAGGTATGCTTACCTTGAGCAAAACGGACAGAGGCAGTGGTCTAGAATTAGAAACATTAGGATTAAAATATCAAAGTGCATTAGATGTGGAAGAAAATTTAAAAGATAATTTAAAAGAATTAAATAAACAAATAAAAGATAAACAAGACTATATTAATGAATTGTCTGAAAAAATAGGAAGTGCAAAATCACAAAAAGAGTACAATGAGCAGAGAAAACAACATCAACAACACAGAGATGACTACTTGAAAAATGTTCAGGATAATTATTATTTATTCGGTGAAGTTATGATAGAATCTTTTCCCAAATTATTTTTATCAACAGCAACAAAACGTGCAGCTAAGGTAATAGAGACTCAAAAAAACATGAAAAAATTAGTATATGGTGTTGATGTTCCATTATTAGATGCGTTATTGAAAGAGGAAAAATGTATTTGTGGAAATGTAATTACAGAAAAAGAAAGAAAAGAATTAACCGAATTATATAAACAATTACCACCACATGGCTATGCTAGTTTATATAATAATTTTACATTAGTTGCTAAAAACTGGGGCAAAGAATATTCCAGAGAAAAGGTTGAGAGATACATATTGGGAGCCGCGGATAATATGGAAAAAGCTCAAAAAGAAGAACTAGCTATTTCTGAAATAGACAAAAAGCTTAAGGAAGATAAAAAATTTGAAAAATATGTTGATGACCGAATTATAGCTGAATCTGAATTAACTGAATTAATTCGAGAAAAAGTTCCCGAATGCTCAAAATCACTTAAAAGTGCACAATTACTAGTAAAAAAACTTTTTAATGACATTAATGTAATAAGTGCGGGGATGGATGCTAATAAAACAATAGATCTAAAAATTAAAATTATGAAATCTGTAAAAGATCATTTTGATATATTATTATTAGAAAAAGCAAGTGAATATAGCAGAAAACTCCAAACAGCAATTCAAGATTTAATTGACCAAATGTTAGAAGCCACAAGAACTGTTGATATAAGTAGTGATTTTACTTTAAGGGTGTATGATAGTCATGGCGATGAATCAAAATCTGAGGGACAATTTGCTACTGTTTCTTTTGCATATATAGGTGGAATTTTTAAAGTTTTAAAAGAGGAAAAAATTTTATCTAATAAAGAATATCCTTTAGTATTAGATGCTCCTTTTTCAAAATTGGGTAAAGAGCCACGTCAAAAAGTTGTTGACATAATTCCTAACTATGCACCTCAAATTATAATTTTATCTAAAGATGATTTACATGAAGTTTTTCAACAGAATCAAATTGGTAAAGTATACACCATAACTAGTAATGATGAGCAAAATATATCTGAAATTAGGGAGGGTTATTTATGGTAATAACGAAAGATATTATCTTAAGAGGAACAGTTTGGAGGCAAACTTTGGAAAGATTTTCAAATTTTTGGCCAAAAGATGCTCAACCCATGTATAATTTATATGCATTGAGTATTTCGGTTGGAATTATGTATGATAAACAAGTAGAAAATTTAGAATACGATGAAGAAAAAGATCAACCAATTAATGTTCCTAGAACAGTATTGCAACGTCATAATTCGGATTTAGATTTTATGTTTCAAACTGCAATATTAACATCTAAGTTGGTTTCTTATTCTGTTGAAGAAAGATTAAAATTAGCTTTTGATACTAAATGTGATATTGAATTTGATACTTTTGATTTTTTAACAAAGTTTTCCAATTTTGGTATAAATAAATTATATGAAATTTCTAATGATCAGCCATTAGTTATGATGGAGGAATTAAAAAAATTCTTAGCTTCATCAGTTGAAGGATATAATTATGAGATGAATAAAATTACCGATGAAGAACTCGGATTAGAAAATTTCACTGAGGAAGATATATCCGTTTTAATTGAAGATTTATCTAAATTAAAATAACAACTATAATTGACAAAATAATATAAAAATAGTATACTTGAGTATATACTTAAGTATACTATTTTATTGGAGGTCCTTATGAGTTTTAAGTATAATTTTTCTGCTGTTAGAGGAATTCAAGCTAAACGAGAATATTATATAACTATGATACCTATTAATTTATTAAGCAAATTATTTGTTAATCAGGATGATTATATTTCACCAGAATTTCGTGCACAAAGATGTATAAATGAATATAGAATCCCAGAAATGAAAAGTTATATTTTAGATAATTTAGAAAGTTATGTTTTTTCCGCACTTTCAGCATCTATAGATGGCGATTTTAAATTTATTGCTAGCGAAAAAAATTCGAATATTGGAATTTTAGAAGTAGATATGCATGCTGTTTTTTTAATTAATGATGGTCAACATCGTAAGACTGCTTTGGAAGAAGCATTAAAGGAAAATCCGGAAATTGGTGATGAAACTATATCTGTCGTTTTCTTTAAAGACGAAGGATTAAAAAGATCTCAACAGATGTTCGCAGACTTAAATAAACACGCAGTCAAATCTACTATGTCATTATCTACATTGTATGATAATAGGGATGAATTTGCTAATATAGTTAAATATGTAATAGACAATAACTCATTTTTGAATAAATATATTGATAAAGAAAAAGACATTTTAGGAAAAAACTCAATGAGATTATTTACATTAGCCAATTTTTTAAGAGCAAACAAAAAAATCGTAAGAGAATACGATGATGTTAATAAAACTAAAGAATTTTTGCTAAATTATTGGACTATTTTACTTCACAACATTGATGAGTTTAAGTTGTTAGAAGAAAAACTTCTTTATAAAAAAGATTTAAGAGAAGATTATATTTTAACTTTATCTGTCACATTGCAAATATTTGGTCGTTTGGGTAAAACATTTTATGATAATCATTTAGATTTAGAAATTCTAAAGAAAATTAAAAAAGTAGATTGGACAAGATCTAATCCAGAATGGACAAATAGAATAATTAACGAAGTTGGTAAGATTTTAAATAGTGAAGATGCAATAATTAAAGGTACTAATTTGGTAAAACAAAAATTGGGGATTAAATTAACTCGTGAAGAAGAGGTAAAAGAAAATGAAATATAATAATAACTTTCCAGAATTCGAGCAAGTAATAGAAGAAATAAAATTGGTTTACTTGCATGATAATAGACCTTGGATAATAGGATATAGTGGTGGTAAAGATTCTACATTATTAGTATCATTAGTAATCGAGGCAATTAATAAAATTCCAAAAGATAAGAGAACAAAAGATATTTTTGTTGTTAGTTCCGACACTGGTGTAGAGAACCCTATAGTAGCAAGACATATGCATTATTCTTCAAATAAAATAAATGAATTTTCACAAAAACATAATTATAACATTAAAGCTGAAATAATTTATCCAGAAATAACTAAATCATTTTGGACTCTTGTTATAGGATTAGGATATCCCACTCCTGAAGCTCCTGGTTTTAGGTGGTGTACTGACAGATTAAAAATTAACCCTATGAATAAATATACTCAAAATCTAATTGATACTTATGGGGAAGTAGTTCTTTTGCTTGGAGTAAGGAAAGCAGAAAGCAGTTTAAGAAGTAGGGCTATCAGTGATCGTGAAATTGAGGGCAAAATCTTAGTGCCACATAGTGATTTCAAAAATGCCTATGTTTATAACCCTTTGACTGAAATTAAAAATGAACGTGTATGGGAATATTTATTAAAAGAAGATAGAAAAAGTCAATGGGGGATGGATGTAAAATATCTCTTTAGTATGTATCAGGGAGAAGACTTGAGTGAAGAACAAAGCTTTGTTGGGCAAGTGGATAAATCCAAGATTCCATCAACTGGAAATTCAAGATTTGGTTGTTGGTGTTGTACAATAGTTAAGGAAGATAAATCTTTACAAAAATTTATTGACAACGGATCCACTGAGTTAATTCCGCTAAGAGATTTTAGAAATTGGCTTGTAAGTATAAGGCAAAATCCAGAATATAGGGATACCAAAAGAAGAAATGGTCAAATATACAAAAAGAAAAATGGTGAATATGGTTTTGGTCCATTTACCTTGAATGCTCGATATGAAATATTAAAGAAATTGCTTAAATTACAAAAGGATACTAAATTTAATTTAATAACAATCGATGAATTAAAAACAATAGACACTTTATGGGACTTGGAGGGAGATCTTTCAAGAAGAAGGCTGGTTGATTTATATTATGAAGTTTTTGGCATTCGTTTATTATGGGATAAATATAAAACGAAACTTTATGATGATGAAATCATAGATATGATTAAAGCTACAGCACAAAATATAGATGTGCCTTTTGAATTAATTTCTAAATTATTGGTGGCAGTTGACAAAAATAAATATAGTTCTCGTAGTATAAAATTAAGAAAAGAGTTTGATAAAATTATCAATCAAGAATGGATTCATTATGACAAAATTCAGGAGGAGATTCTAGATGAAGATTAACAAAGTTTCTCTATTTAATATTGGTGCATATGCTGAATTAAATGTATTTGAGATAAATAATAATGATAATAATATTATTTTGATTGGTGGTAAAAATGGAGCAGGAAAATCTACTTTTTTTAAAGCAATTAAAACATGTTTATATGGCTGTAAGATTTGGGGCTTCGAAGCAAATTGCAGACAATATTTTGATATCATAAATAAATTAATTAATAACGATGCAAAATTAAAAAATGAAGCTACGGGATATATAGAAATTGATATTTTATTTGAAGATGGAAAAAATGATGATGTTTATACTATAAAAAGAGAATGGATCAAAAAGAAAAAGTCAATATCTGAAAATCATATTGTTTTTAAAAATGGTGTTATTTTGCTAAATGCAGAGAAAAATGATTTTGATAATTATCTGTTGTCAATAATTCCGCCAGAAATGTTTAAGTTTTATTTTTTTGATGGTGAAGAGCTTTCTGATTTCTTTTTAGGTTCAAAGGGTGCACAAAATTTTCGTGATGCTTTTTTAAAATTATATGGTTTAGATACAATTACCATTATGTTGGAAAATTTCAGAAGAAATGTTAATGGGGGAAAAGATAAATCAATATATGAGGAATATAATAATTCGAAAGCAGAATATTTAGAACAAAAAAAAGAGAAATCTCAATTACTAAAGAAAATTGATAAACTTGAAGAAGATATAGATAATCTCAATTCTAAACAAAAATCAATTATTGATGATTTTAAAAGATTTGGAGGCATTAGTTTAGATACTTGGAATTCACTAAACAAAAAATTGGATTATGAAGATTTAGTAAGAACGGAAAATGCTAAGAAAATTAAAGAGATAGCAAATAATTTTATACCGTTTTTAATATTACACAACGAGTTAATTGAATTAGAAAACAAGATAGAACAATACATAATTCACAATAAAATGCAGATATTTAAAGAGATTGTTAAAGAAGATAAATTCATAAATTATCTTAAACAAAATAAAATTAGTGAAATAGAAATAATACAAAACTATGTTAAGAATAGCACAAATGCTGGCAATATTTTTGATTTTTCTTCTTCTGAGTATAAGAAAATAAATTATCAATTAAATGAAAAATTGAGATTTGACAAGCAAGAATTGTTTAATTTATTGGATGATACTGAAAGATCTTTGAATGAAACAAAGAAAATTAGAAATATTCTTAATAATAGTTCTATAGATGGTATTCAAACTATTACCAATGAAATAAATAAATTAGAAATTGTAAAATTAGGCAAAGAAAAAAAGGTTTTGGAATTAAAAAATAAAGTTGATAAAGTTAATTTAATTTTAGAAGATAAAAACAAACATTATCTTAAAAACAAAGATAATATAAAAACAGCGTTAAAAAAAGAATCTGTATCAGATATTTCTGAAACGGCATTAATAGCTTTTGAATTACTAGAAGAAAAATTAATCAAAAGACAAAGTGAAATATTGGCTAAGGAATTTATCGCAATATTTAACAAAATCATTAATAAAAAAAATTTTATAGATGGTATTGCTGTTGACTATAATATTAATGTGATTCCATATAAAATAATTTACTTGAATAAAGAAAAATTGCAAAATTATATATCTGATGAATATAACATTAATTTTTTAAATTTATTTAATGATAATTACAAAGTAAAAATTAATTCTATTTTAAATGGTAATATAGAGAAGGGAAAATTTCCAGTTCCAATTACATCGCCTTTTTCAGAAGGAGAAAAACAAATTTATATAATGTCATTATATCTTGCATTACTAAAGACAAGTAAAAGAAATATTCCTTTTTTTGTAGATACTCCTTTTGCAAGAATTGATTCTACCAATAAAATGGCTATTATTGATGTTTTCTTTAAAAGTATAGAAAATCAAATTTTTATTTTATCAACTGATTCTGAGATTTATGGGAAATACAAACTATTAATTGATGATAAATTAAATAAAACTTTCTTACTTAAAAGCACTAGATATGGAGTAACAGAAATATTTGATAATGAATATTTTGAAGGAGAATAATTATGATATTTAAATTAAGAACATCAAAAGAGACTATGGAAATATTCCAAGAAATTGGAAATAGCTTATACTTGCAACCATTTATATTGGCTAAAATTGCAATTGCTTTATCAATTAAGAGTAAGAAAAATTTTCAAGCAGAAGATTTTAAAACAGATAACGATGGGTTAGAATTAAATAGGCAAACGATAACTGGTGATTATGATGAACTATTCAAAGCTTTAATTATTTCCAGACATAACAAAAACATTGAAGATAGCGAGTATTTTCCAAAGTATATTAAAGCGCATTTAGATAGAGGTTCTAAAATGTTGTTATCCGAGTATAGATATAATCCCAATAATTTTTATAGAAATATTTTAAATTTAGATGCTAATATTTAGCTTGTATTTTAAAGGTCAGACAACTGACCTTTTTACATGAAATTTATTAAATATACACATTTTATTCTTGACATTTACTAATAATTTTGGTAAAATAATAGAGGTTTTGAGTAGGCCTTATGAGGGCCTATATAAAATGACAAAATGAAACGCCCGGTAATGTGGCAGAAAGGAGAAAGAATGCCTACTGTAAATCAAATCATTAGAAAGCCAAGAAAGGC
>Ga0116182_1003834_pt1 | contig 13729 bp, 10 predicted proteins | sample AD_UKC077_MetaG_FD_89805 | JGI IMG/M metagenome (GOLD analysis project Ga0116182, IMG submission 89805) | Active sludge microbial communities of municipal wastewater-treating anaerobic digesters from USA - AD_UKC077_MetaG | ecosystem: Engineered > Bioreactor > Anaerobic > Digestate | place: USA...
GATGCCGAAAATCAGATCCCTGTAATTTCTGCTATATCAAATTCACCTCAAAACCCAACAAGCAATGATAATATTGTTGTTTCGGCAACTATTACCGATAGCGATGGAACCATTGTTTCGGCTTATGTTGACTGGGGGTTAACGCAGGACAATTTAGCCAATAGGTTATCCCTTACTAGTTCGGAGTCGGTGTATAGTGCAACCATTCCAGCGTTAACTACTGGCGGTACAGTTTACTACAGACTCTCTGCTCAGGATAACGATGGCGGTTTAGTAGTAACTACTGTTGGTTCTGTTGTTGTATCATTGGTTAATACCAAGCCAGTTCTTGGTAATATAGAGGTTAGCCCAGAGACTATAGAGGTAAATCAGAGTATAACAATAACTGCAGAAGTTACCGATGCTGAGGATAATATCACATCCGTAAGAATTCATTGGGGTACAACAGCCTCCTCTCTTGTGAATAGCGTTGATATGTCTTTGTCCGAAGGAAAGTATCAGGGAACTATTCCTGGAATCGCAGAGGCTGGGAAATACTACTTTAGGGTAAAGGCTTCCGATGTTGGCCCCGATATTACTAGCAGCTCTGCGCTATATTTTGAGGTTATGCCAGCTAATACGGCTCCTGTTATTTCCGATGTAAGCTTCACCCCATCGGCACCAAAAGTAAATCAGCCTGTGGCTGTCTCTGCTGTTGTTGTCGATAATGAATCAAACCTAAATTTAGTTCAGCTATACTGGGGTACATCTAGTGCTGCAATGGTTAATGCCGTTAATATGTCGGCAGGTGAGGGAAATTCTTATTCTGGAAGCATACCCTCACAATCGGAAGCGGCAACAATTCATTTCTATGTTAAAGCTACGGACTTAAGGGGTGAAATAGCAACGTCGCAAGCTCAGCAATTCGAGGTATCTGTTGGTTCGGGTATTGATGATGTTGAACGAGCGCTGGATGTTAAGGTTTACCCCAATCCCGCTACCGATAAAGTAGTGGTTGAGACTCCTGCTAGCGTTATTGTTAGTAGCGTTGAGCTGTTTAATCTGGTAGGTATTCGACTCTCAAATCTAAACATAGATGCACAGCAGTCGGTAACTACTTTAAGCCTTTCTGGAGTAAAATCGGGCGTTTACATAATTAGAGTGGTAACAGATAGGGGCACAGTGTCTAAACGACTTGTAGTAAGGTAAATATCAACCTAAATAATTCTAATGGGCTGTCTATTTTTTTAGGCGGCCCATTTTTATTTCTTAGAATTAACTGCATGCCAAATACCGGCAACTTTTTCTTACATTTGGGTAAACTGCAATGTGTGACGGACAATTACAAAAACAAGGTTTCGAACACCCAAAATATGCAATCCGTGCGGAGTAGGACAAGGGATAAAAATACAGGTAAATACCGCTAATGAAAAAACTGAAAAAGAATAATGAGAAACGTTAAGACGTCCGATATTTATGCAACAGTTATTTTGTTATTTCTATTCTATGTCATTGTTCAATATTTTCTTAGTACAGAAAAGAATAATAAGGAATTAGAAGAAAATAAGAGATATACAATTGGTACAACAGGAGAATCTTTTGGGGCAAGGCATGGCTCAACATTGGAGTACTTTTATAATGTGAATGAGGTTGGATATAGGAAAACACAAACTTTAGAGGGAAAGGTAAATTACCCTGATGGTAATTATCTTGTTGTTTTTTCATCGGTTAAACCAGAAAACAGTATGATACTATTTAGCCATCCAATTTATACAGATACATTGACGGTTCCTAAGGGAGGTTGGGATAGTATTCCACTTTATCTCCGCTAGCGCGGATTTGCAACCGACCGAAGGGAGTTCGGCGTAGCCAATCCGTGCGCATATAGCAAACAATAGCCTAGTTGTAACACGCTAGGTTTTTACGTTTGCAGGAAAATTTATGTGCTAAAGCGAGAATGTCACGGACTATAAGTCCGCGCCAGCAATAGAAACGGCATAGCAAGAGCTAACCATTGAGACGAGGCTTTTTCGCAACGCCAGTTATGTTGTTGTAATGAGTAATCGGTAGTTGGTCATATTTGCCACATAGCATGCCCAATTTTGCCTTTGTTGCGAATAAGTGTAGTGTTGTGCGTTTTTTGTTGTTTTAGTCTGATTAGCGCCCGTTTTTCGCAAAAACAAAAAAGCCTCCATAAAGGAGGCTTCTTGTATATATTGTTTTGGCTTGTTACTTAACCTTATCGCCATCGTATGCCCACTTAATGTAAGCGGCACCCCAGGTAAAGCCAGCTCCAAAAGTAGCAATAATAATGTTATCGCCCTTTTTAAGTTTTGGTTCCCACTCCCATAAGCACAATGGAATGGTTGCGCTGGTGGTGTTGCCGTAACGGGTAATGTTAATCATTACCTGCTCCTTGCTAATTTCCATACGCTTAGCGGTGGCCTCAATAATACGCATGTTTGCCTGATGGGGCACTAACCACGCAAGGTTTTCTGGCGTTAGGTTATTCCTTCTCATCATCTCAACAGCGGTATCGGCCATGTTTGATACGGCCGCCTTAAACACGGGTTGACCTTCCTGATAAATGTAGTGCTGCCTTTTGGTTACTGTTTCAATGCTTGCTGGGTAGCACGATCCTCCTGCTACTTGGTGTAGGTGTTTGCGACCAGAGCCATCAACCTGCATTAGTGAGTCAACCACTCCAAAGTCATCTTCGCAAGGCTCAAGCATAACTGCTCCTGCGCCATCGCCAAAGATTGGGCATGTGGAACGGTCGGTGTAGTCGGTTATTGACGACATTTTGTCGGCACCAACTACAATAACTTTTTTATGCGTTCCGCTCTCAACAAACTTCGAGGCGGTAACTAGAGCATAAAGAAAGCTAGAGCAACCAGCATTTATATCGTATCCAAAGGCATTCTTAATGCCCGCTTTGTCGCTAATAATATTTGCAGTGGCAGGGAAAACCATGTCTGGTGTAACCACACCGCAAATTAGCATATCAACTTCTTCTGGACGGGTATTGGTTTTACGCAAAAGGTCATTTACAGCATGAATGGCCATGTCCGATGTTCCCAATCCTTCTCCCTTGAGAATTCGACGCTCTTCTATTCCAATTCTGGTCATTATCCACTCGTTTGTGGTATCAACCATACGGCTAAGCTCATCGTTGGTAAGGATGTAGTCGGGAACATACCCGGCCACTCCGGTAATTGCTGCAGTAATCTTACCCATTTTAGTTAAAGGCTTCTTTAATTTTTTGGCAGAGGTTAGAACCAATAACTTCGCGAGTTTGGAAAATCATGTTCATTATTGCCTTGGCGTTAGAAACTCCATGGCCAATAATTACTGGTGCGTTTACGCCAAGTACAGGTGTACCCCCGTAGTTCTCGAAGTTAAATCTTTCAAAGAAAGGATCTTGGATTTTCCTTTTCTTGAGTATGTGATAAATGGCTTCGGCTTCTTTAAGAACAACGTTCCCAACAAAGCCATCGCAAACCACAACGTCTGTTTTGTCGTTAGAGAAGAGCTGGTTGCCCTCCACGTTCCCAACAAAGTTGAACTCAGTGGCATCTTTCATTAACTCAAATGCGCTTTTGGTTACCAGGTTCCCTTTTTCCTCTTCCTCTCCAATGTTAAGAAGGGCTACACGAGGGTTGGCAATGTTTAGCACAAACTTTGCGTATAGCGAGCCCAAAATCCCGTATTGGTGAAGTACATCGGGTTTGCAATCGGGGTTAATTCCAACATCAAGAAGCAGGTTAAACTCTGTTTCCGATACAGGAATGTACGTTGCAATGGCAGGACGGATAATTCCATTTACCTGCTTCACGGAGTACATTGCACCAACAAGCATAGCTCCAGTACTTCCAGCACTTGCAAATCCATCTATCTTACCCATTGCAAGGTGCTTAAAGCCTACGGAGATACTTGAGTCTGGTTTTTGGTTGAACGCTTTGGCGGGATGGTCTCCCATGCCAATAACTTCTGAGCAATGAACAATCTCAAAAGAATCCTCACTTACTCCTTCTCTCTTGAGAATAGGAATAATCTTGTCCTTATCACCAAAGAGTATTATTTGTTGATCGGGTGACAGGGATTTTTGAGCGAGAATAGCTCCCGATACTACTGCATCGGGGGCAAAGTCTCCACCCATTGCATCTACGCCAATTTTCATAAGTTAATGTTTGGGTTACTGATTATGATAAAGCCCTGCGTTACCTGCTAACAGGTTATGCGTTTACGGTCTTCTCAATAGCCAGCTTCCCACGGTAGAATCCGCACTCTGGGCATACGCGGTGATACTGTACGGTTGCGCCACAGTTTGAACATGTTCCCAATGTTGGCAATACCGCCTTTTGGTGGGTTCTGCGCTTATTCCTTCTCTGCTTCGAAATCTTTGATTTAGGATGTGCCATTTTACAAGCGTTTTATGAAATTGTACAACTAGTTAAAATTCAAATCTCTTAATTTATTCCAGCGTGGATCTGTTGGCTCGTCTTCGTCCTCTTCGTCCTCGTCTGGGGTATCGTTACTAATGTATCCAATCTTGTTAAGCATTTCTGGGTTACATGCCTTCTTGTCGGTACCTTTTACTCCGTGGTACTTCTTGTAGGGCAGGCTCAGGCAAATGCTCTCGTAGATGTATTGAGCCAAGTTAAGCTCGCTCTCGTCGGGCGAGATAACCATGTACTCATCATCGTCAACTTCGTTCTCACCATACCTAACGAATAGCTTCCCGTTGTATGATGTGGGTAGGTTAAAGTACTCTAAACATCTGTCGCAAAGTACTTCAACGGTTCCAGTGACGTTTATGGCCAGCTCTAGCATGTTATTCCTCTTCTCGAGACGAATTTTTGCTAAAAGTTTTCCATTTTTTACTTCACTTTCTTCAAAAAGTTCAAAGAACTTATCGTCAACATCGAATTCAAAGTCGTGAATTCCGACCTTGAGTCCTTTGAAAAATATTGAGTATGAACTAAGTTGCCTTTTCATGGCTCTTTAAAAAACATCGCGCAAAGGTAAAAATTAATATCAAATAAAAAAATTTGATACTACATCTCACTATTTACGGGCATCTATGATTTTTGGCTTCGCTTTCTATCGTTTTCGTCGAGGAGGATTTTACGTAGGCGCATGGCTTTTGGCGTTACCTCTACGTACTCATCTTCCTGTATGTACTCCAGAGCTTCCTCCAGGCTAAACTTGATAGGAGGGGCAAGGGATGTTTTGTCGTCGGAGCCCGATGCACGCATATTGGTTAGCTTCTTGGACTTGGTTACGTTAACCACAAGGTCGCCGGCGCGAGAGTTCTCGCCAATAACTTGTCCAACGTAAACATCTTCATGAGAATCAACAAAGAATTTACCTCTATCCTGTAGCTTGTTTAGCGCGTATGCAAAGGCGGTTCCGCTTTCCATTGCTATAAGTGAGCCGTTTTGTCTTAGCTCAATCTCGCCACGGTATGGTTCAAAATCTTTAAAGCGATGCGCAATTACGGCCTCACCTGCAGTTGCGGTAAGAAGCATGTTCCTTAATCCGATAATGCCTCTTGATGGGATTTCGAACTCAAGGTGAATGCGGTCGCCCTTACGCTCCATTTGTAGCAGCACCCCTTTACGGCGGTTAACCAGCTCAATGGCTTTTCCCGATACCTCTTCGGGTAGGTCGATTGTAAGAACCTCAATAGGCTCGCACTTCTCGCCGCCAACCATTTTGATGATAACCTGTGGCTGTCCTACCTGAAGTTCATAGCCTTCGCGGCGCATGGTTTCAATTAGAACAGATAAGTGAAGAACGCCCCTTCCGTAAACGGTAAAGGCATCGGCTTTATCGGTTTCCTTAACCCTAAGGGCAAGGTTTTTTTCTAGCTCTTTATCAAGTCTTTCCTTTAGGTGGCGAGAGGTTACAAACTTCCCGTCCTTGCCAAAGAAAGGTGAATCGTTAATGGTGAAAAGCATGCTCATGGTGGGCTCATCAACGGCAATGGTTGGTAGCGCCTCTGGGTTTTCCCAATCGCTTATGGTATCACCAATATCAAAGCCTTCAATACCAACTAGCGCGCAAATATCGCCCGATACAACTTTATCAACCTTACGCTTCTCTAATCCCTCAAAAACAAGTAGGTCTTTAATCCTAGTGCGGATTACGCGACCGTCGTTTTTCATTAGGGAGACGTTTTGTCCTGGAACAAGCTCACCGCGGTGAAGCTTACCAATGGCAATACGTCCAACGTACGATGAGTAGTCTAGTGAGGTGATAAGCAATTGCGGTGTACCCTTAAGCGCTTTTGGCTCTGGTACGTATTCAACAATGCGGTCTAGAAGTGCGGTAATGTCAGTTGCTGGTTGTTTCCAGTCGCTAGACATCCAGCCTTGCTTTGCGCTTCCGTAAATTGTAGGGAAGTTAAGCTGTTCTTCGTTTGCGTTGAGGTTGAACATAAGCTCGAATACCTCTTCCTGCACCTCTTCGGGGCGGCAGTTAGGCTTGTCAACCTTGTTGATAACCACAATGGGTTTAAGCCCAAGTGCAAGTGCCTTTTGCAGCACAAAGCGGGTTTGTGGCATGGTTCCCTCAAATGCATCAACAAGAAGCAGAACGCCATCGGCCATGTTTAGCACGCGCTCTACCTCGCCACCAAAGTCGGAGTGGCCTGGTGTGTCAATAATGTTAATCTTAACATCTTTGTAGTTTACCGATACATTTTTGGCAAGGATGGTGATTCCGCGCTCGCGCTCTAGGTCGTTACTGTCAAGAATGAGATCTCCTGGAGTTTCGTGCTCTTTGAAGAGTTTGCCCTGAATGATCAGCTTATCAACTAGTGTGGTCTTCCCGTGATCGACATGGGCAATGATGGCAATGTTTCTAATTTTGAGCATTTACTTGCAATAAATTTTGGGGTGCAAAGGTAGCGTTATTATTTCTTTTATCTGTTATAAACACTTGATGTTTCGAACGCATTTTTTTAGGGATTGTTTCTCGATGATGATACTGTTGATGTGGCTAGGGTTTCACGAAGTGTTAAATAATGCAAACAAAAAGAGCTACCCACTGATGGATAGCTCTTTAGCTTTATCTGGTTCTCTCTACTCGTATTTTATTGCATCAACAGGATTTGCTTGGGTTGCTTTCCATGCAAGCCCGCCAACTGTAATAACGGCAATTATAAGAGCTATAATGCTTGCCACAACAAAGGACAAAAGCGTTTGAATGTAGAAAGGGCTAAGGCCAAAATCAATACGGTAAGAGAAATCCTGAAGCCACCTAGCCATTCCCCAGTAAGCCACAGGCCAAGCAAATAGGTTTGCAAGTAGAACAAGTCCAATAAATTCCTTCGATATTAGGTAAACAATGCTGCCGCTGGCACCGCCTAGCACTTTTCTTATGCCAATCTCCTTGTTCTTTTGCTCGGTTACAAATGAGCTTAACCCCAATAGTCCTAGGCACGATATGAAAATGGTGAGCAGAGAGAAAAGTCTAAATAGTATGCCCATTTTTTGCTCTGCGCTATATAGCTCGGCAAGTCTTTGGTCAAGGTAGTTGTAGTTAAACAAGCGTGTTGCGTTAAACTTATGCCACGATTGCTCAAGAAACTCAACGGCCTCTTTGCGGGTATTGTCCTTTACCCTTACGTTGAGGATTCGTGGGGGAAAATCCATTAGAATGAAAAGGAAAGGCTCCACTGGGTTGTGGATTGATGTGTAGTGGAAATCTTTAACTACGCCCACAACGCTTCCGTCCCTATCAACGGTTCCATCAAGGTTCAATCCAAACTGTACGCGTTTGCCCAGCGGATTATCGGTCCAGCCCCAAACTTTGGCTGCAGTTTCGTTAATTAGAAAGGCAGTCTTAGCATCGCCTGCGTTGGTCTTATCGAAATTCCTACCCTGAGCAAGCTCTAGACCAAGGGTGTTTAGGTAATCGTGATCGCAGAATAGGAGATTTATGGCAATGTCCTTCATCTCTCCATCCTGTTCAATTCGGCAAACTATTTTGGCGTTATCTAAACCCATAGTGCTTGTTGAACCTGCAACCGACTCTATGGCAGGATTGCTTAGCAGCTCAAGTTTAAATGCATCGATATGGTTGCTAACAGCGGAGTCCAAGCCTGGTACAATAACCAAGTTATCGGCCTTGTAGCCCAAATCTTTAGTTTTAATGTAGTGCTGCTGCCACGATACAATTATTGTTGCAATAATCATGGTAATGGATATGGCAAACTGGAAAACAACTAGCGCTTTTCTTAGCCCAACATGTCCTTTTGCCGATCCTGAATTACCTTTTAGCACAAGCAACGGTCTAAACGACGATAGGTAAAAAGCAGGGTAGCTGCCCGATACTAAGCCAACTAGAATGGTAATGCCCACAATAATGCCAATTAGCTGTGGCTCCAAAAGGTTGGAGAAGGTTAGCTGTTTTTCGGCCAGAGCATTAAACCCTGGCAGGATTAGCCATGTGGCAAAAAGGGCAACTGCAGTTGCTAGTATGCTAAGTAGAACCGATTCGCTTAGGAACTGGCCAACTAGCTTACTCCTTTGCGAGCCAACAACCTTGCGTATTCCTACCTCTCTTGCTCTTTTGGCTGCTCGGGCCGTTGCCATGTTCATGTAGTTAATACATGCAATGCTTAGTATGAACAGGGCTATTACGCTAAAGATGTAAATGTTAGCCTTGCTGCCAACAGGAAAATCGCCCTGAAGGTTTTTGATTGTACTAAAATGGCAATCGGCTAGTGGCTGTATTATGAGCTTAAAGGATGCATTGATTTGTTCTCCAATGGACGACATGTGTCGTTCATAAAAATCGGGGAAGCCCATTTGAATACCCGACAAATTACTCCCTTCCTTAAGCTTTATGTACGATATAACGTTAACGTTCCAGAAGGTAGGTGGGCTGTAATCGCGGAAACGCTCCCGACCAATCCTTTCAACAACCGTTGCTACAGAAACTAGCGCTTTGTACTTAAAGTGGGTATTGTTTGGTAAATCCTCTATTACGCCAGTAACTGTAAAGGGCTCGTTCATCATCCCCCTCATACTTTGGCCTATGGCGTTCTGGTTTCCAAAGAGCTTTTTTGCTACCGATTCGGTAAGCACTACGGAGTAGGGTTTTACTAGCGCGTTTTCTGGATTACCGGCTAAAAACTTATGGCTAAATATTCTAAAAGCAGATGAGTCGGCATAGTAAAAATCCTCTTCGTAGAACTCTTTGCCCTCAATGTTGAGGTAGAAATTATCAACGGCAACAAAACGAGCATAGTCCTCAATCTCTGGGTGCTCCTGCTGTAGGACAGGAGCAAGCGATGCTGAGGTTACCGCAAAAAGATCGTCGTTGTTGCCTATGGTGAAGTGCGATATTAATCGGTAAACTCTATCATTATCCTTATAGTGCTTGTCGTACGACAGCTCATCGGTTACAAATAGAAGAACTAGAATTGCCGATATAACCCCTATTGCTAGCCCTACAACGTTTATTAGACTGTACCCTTTTCCCCTAAGTATATTTCTATATGCCGTTACTAAATAGTTCTTAATCATTGTGGTTACTTTTTTATATTCTCGGTAACAACCTGTCCATCGAATAGATGTATAATTCTATGCGCTTTTTCTGCGTCGGAAGGGGAGTGGGTAACCATTATTATGGTTGTGCCCTGCTGATTTTGCTCTGTGAGCAAGGACATTACCTCTTCGCCGTTAGCCGAGTCGAGATTTCCAGTTAGCTCATCGGCAAGTATTAGCTTGGGCTTGCTTACAACAGCACGGGCAATGGCTACACGTTGCTGTTGTCCACCCGATAGCTGTTGAGGGAAGTGGTTTCTACGGTGGGCAATATTCATACGCTCTAGCACATCCATTACCATCTTTTTCCTGTCGGATGCCGTTTTGCCTAAGTAAAGGAGCGGTAGCTCAACGTTTTCGTAAACAGTTAGCTCATCAATTAAATTAAAGCTTTGGAACACAAAGCCAACGTTGCCTTTTCTTAAGCTGGTTCTTTGCTTTTCCTTTAGTTTGGATACCTCCGTGTTCATAAATAGGTACTCCCCTTCGGATGGGTTATCTAGCAACCCAAGGATGTTGAGTAGGGTTGACTTTCCGCATCCCGATGGTCCCATTATGGCAACAAATTCTCCTTCGGCTATATCAATTGACACATTGTTTAGTGCAGTTGTTTCTACCCCTTCGGTGCGAAACACTTTTATTAACTCCGATGTTTTAAGCATTTCTTCTTGTTTTGATAGGTTAGACGATTGACCGAGCTAAAAAGTAACAGCAAGTAATATAAAACGGGGAAGGAGGTGGTAGGGTATAAAAAACCCCATTGATTGTCAATGGGGTAGGTGAAAATGTTGATGATTTACTCAAAAAGAAAGTCAAGATCGTCACCAGGATGGTACTCCTTGGGTTCCATTCCTTTCTTAAATACACGCGCTGGTTTTGGCCCAATTAAGTGAATGGTACCACTCTCAAGTTTTATCATAGTTCCCTCTCTAAGGCCTACCACATAGCAGTATGGATCCATTTCAAGGAATTCGTTAATTCTTTGTTCCCTTGTTTCTCCAGCATGACCATCGGGGTGTGCATCTAGGTAGTGTGGGTTTATTTGGAACCGAACTAGGTTGAATGCGCTAAAGTTGTCGGGCTCTGTAATTGGCATGTCATTGGTAGTGCATATTGTTGGGCAAGCCACATTAGAACCAGCACTCCAACCAACGTATGGTGTGCCATCAAGAACTTTAAAGCGGAGCGCCTCAATAAGATCAAACTGCTGAATCATTTTAAGCAGTCGGAAGGTGTTTCCTCCTCCTACTACAAACGCCTCTGCCTCCTGAACCGCCTTTTTGGGATTTTTGTGATGATGAATAGAGTCAACTTCAATTCCGAACTCATCGAAACGGTTTTGAACCTTCTTTTCGTATTCATCAAAAGAGTAGGTTACAGCAGCGTAAGGAATGAACAGAACCTTTTTTACGCCGTTGAGGAAGGATTTAATCTCCTCCTTGGGATGGTTTAGGTATGTGTCGCCGGCGTTGGTTGAATTGCTAATAAGAAGTAGCCTCATTACTTGTGTTTTTATGGGTTATTACTTTCGCAATTTACAGATTGTTTTCTTAATTCGAACTGCATAAGCATTAATCAAGGGGTATTCCAATTAGATTAAGCTGCTGTTGCTGTTTTAGTCCGTCTTTCCAAAACAGGAGGTTGCTTTGCATGGTCTCCTTAATGTCGTTGTTACTAAAGTGTGTAATCTTAGAAAGGGTAATCCTAACGTAGCTCAGCGACTCGTCCTTTTGTTTTCCTTGGTTTAGGAATAGTAGCAGGTAGTTGCTGTTGCTTAAGTCTATTGTACTACCAGTCTCTTTAACTAGTATAGGCTCATCACCCTTTTTAAAGTGAAAGCCAGAAATGCACTCATTCACAATAAGTTCATTATTGGTTTGGTTGTGCACCATATACGCTATGCTCCCCTTTGTACCCAGCCATGGCTCAAGAATATCATGTATAAACTCGGCCGTTTTGGTTGCAACGTAGCTAGTTGTTTGTTGATTATCGAGCGTAAGGTAATCGTTTAGTTTGTTGCTCAATAATTTGGCCGATACCTGGTTGCCAGCGTTATTACAGGAAATGTGTATTAGTACTTTTATTTTGGGTTGATTTGTTGTTTGTACTATAAGCTTTGGCTTAGCTGGGCATGTGGAAATAATCCATGCCGAGTTGTAGAGGGCGTTTATGCTGGGTACTTCTGTTTGGTTGTTGGTTTCCCTTGTTAGGGACAATAGCCCTTTGTTTTGTTTTGTAATAGCGTTAAAGTTTCGTTTGTTTCTTGCTATCTCTAGCAGTAGGAGGGATATAATAACAAGGGTTGTAACTAAGAACGATAGGAAGATTATTTTGCGCTGCCGCTCTTTGCTTGATTCTTTTTTCAGGTTTTGAATTTGGGTCTCCCGCTGTGCGTTCTGGTACTGAGCCTCCACTTCACGAAGCTTAAGGCTGGTTTCCTCCGAAACCAACGAGTCCTTAACTACAACATACCTGCTAAGGTTTTCGTAAGCCTTTGGGTAGTTGTTGGTGCTGGCATAAATGCTTGCCAGTGTTTCATAAATCTCCTTCTCTGTTTCTCTTATGCCCAAGCGTTTGGCTAGTGCAAGGGCTTCCTCTAGGGTATTTGCCCCCTCTTTTTGGTTTCCCATTAGGTGGTAAACGTGTCCTATGTTTTTTAGCGTGAAACAGATGCGGGTGTTGCTGTTTAGCTCCTTAAATATTTCCAGCGCCTTTAAGTGGAACGATAGAGCATCGCTTAGCATTCCCTTGCGTTGCATTAGTGTTCCTATATTATCCTTAATTACCCCAACGCCTACTTTTACCCCAAGCGAATCATAAATTCGCAGGGCAACAAGGTAGAACTCCATGGCTTTATCGGACTCATTTAGCTCTATGTAGGCACTTGCTATGTTATTGGATGCTCCAGCCACAGCACGGCTATTTCCTAAGCTAAGGTTTACATCGTAGTAACGTTTAAAGTACTCTATTGCTTTGGGGTAGTTGCTTGTGTAGTAGTAAATTTGCCCAATATTGTTGGATGCCATTGCAACACCCTCTAGGTTACTTCCCTTTTGATAGCAATCCATTGCTTTTCCAAAATGGCCTAAGGCAACATCGTATTTTCCCCAGTTTTTATATACAAGCCCAATGTCGTTATGTAAATCGCCTTCGGTTTTTATGTCATCAATATCAACGGCAATTGCAAGTGCTGTGGTAAGGTTATCTAGGGCAAGCTCAAGTTCTCCTTTTTTGTATAAAGTATAGCCAACCTGATGGTAGGCATTAACCAGGTATATTTTGGTAGCGCTGTTTTTTGCAAGCCTTTTTGCTTCGTTAAGATAGCTTTGGGAGATAGCGTAGGAGCTATCAATATAAAATACGGCTAGTTCACCATTGGCCTTTATTCTAAGGGAATCGCTGGCATTGGATGTAGCAACCTGTACTAGACTATCCACACTATGCTTACCAGCCTGCGCAAAGCATATGCTGGTAAGGTGTAGGATTATTGCTATTAGAATGGCTCCTTTTCTCATCCTTTTGAGATTAGACTCTCAAATGTACGAAAAAAGAAAAACGGGCAACAATTTGTGCCCGTTAATGCTATTTGTGGGGAAATGCTATTCTCAGAAATCAATTAGTACCAAACCTAAAGAGAAAGGGTAAAGTTCTGGGCCCTTATCCTTTTCAAATAGCGAGGTTGGGTAGTAGTTTGCAAATAGTCTTAACCCACGGTATCCAACACGTGCTGTTAATCCGTAGCGGAACGTAGATAGGTTAAAGTCATCGCGGTTTTTCTTCTTCTCTTTTCCTCCATCGTTGTAAACAACCTTTGTGTGTGAGCCTAGTCTTACACCACCTATTATACCTCCAGAAACGTATAATCTGTGATGACCAGCAGGAATTTGGAACTCAAGGAGCAATGGCACTGTAAAATATGTGGTTGATAGTTTTGATTTACTTACGTTAAAGTCAACAAAGCTACTATCAACCTTAGTTACACCATTATCGTTTTTAAGGGTTGTTTCCGATGAGAAGTGGTAATCGTTAAATTCGATACCCATACCCGTAACAAGTCCTGCTTTGTCGGTACCAAAACCCAAGCTGTACTGTAAAAAGTTGATGTTTACGTTCCATGAGCGGGCTTGCTTTAGATCCATGTATGCAAGGTCGTCTTTCATTATCATGGATTGGTTTTTGTCCATAAATCC
>Ga0116182_1003847_pt1 | contig 13710 bp, 10 predicted proteins | sample AD_UKC077_MetaG_FD_89805 | JGI IMG/M metagenome (GOLD analysis project Ga0116182, IMG submission 89805) | Active sludge microbial communities of municipal wastewater-treating anaerobic digesters from USA - AD_UKC077_MetaG | ecosystem: Engineered > Bioreactor > Anaerobic > Digestate | place: USA...
GGAAACGGCTTTGCTAAATCGCTACATAAAAGTTTTTCCATGTACACGTACGATCAGACGGCTGATAGCTACATCCCATTCCTCTATGGGCATCCGACCGTCTTGTTTAATAGCTGGTCGGATGGTAACGGAATTACCCTACAAATGCATCTGAATTATCATAGAACTCTAGCGGAAAGGCATAATATTGGTGTGACCGGTGTTTATGAGGAACGTAACGGTTGGTCGCGTGGTGGCGGAATGCGGAGAGAGTTCCAGTTTTATACGATTGACCAGATAGATATGGGGGATGAGAACAATCAGATGACGAGTGGAATGGAAAATATGTACGGTTTCCAATCTCTTTTAGGTCGATTCACCTATGATTACGTGGGCAAGTACTTATTCGAAGTGGCAGCGAGATATGACGGTTCATACCGGTATCATCCGGACAGGAGATGGGGCTTTTTCCCAGTTGTATCTGCAGGTTGGCGCATATCCGAGGAGCCCTTTTTCAAAGAAAACGTTTCTTTTGTGTCTAATTTAAAGCTGAGGGGTTCGTATGGATTGGTAGGTGAAGACGCTGGAAGCCCTTTTCAGCACGTGGGAGGTTTTTCTTTGAACATTGGAGGGTACGAATTCGTCAATGGCACCTGGACGAATGGTGCGGCGGCTCCTGGAGTGGTGAATGAAAAGTTAACATGGTACAAGTCGAACATAAAAGATATTGGGTTTGACTTAGGTCTCTTTGAAAACCAGATAAAAGTGGAGTTTGACGTGTATCAACGTGACCGAACTGGCCTCTTGGCATACCGTAATGCTACCTTGCCTAATACGTTCGGTGCAAGCCTGCCTCAGGAAAATTTAAATAAAGACCGTGTTAGAGGAATTGAGTTTGCCGTGGGATATGGGAAACAGGTGACTAAAGATTTCAGTTTTAATGCGAGTATGAATTTCAATTTCGCCCGTACAATGGTGGTTTACGCAGAGCGCGGACCATTTGTGAACAGCATGGATCGTTGGCGGCATGGACAAAATGAACGTTGGCAAGATATTGTATGGATGTATGATTATATCGGGCAGTTTCAATCGAAAGACGAGATAATCAACGCGCCCATCCAAAATGGCACATTGGGTAATAGCAGAGAATTACCTGGTGACTTTCGTTACAGAGATGTTAATGAGGATGGAGTGATAGATGGGAATGATGTTATTCCAATTGCATGGGGAGGGAATCCCAAGGTACATTACGGATTTACATTCAGTGCGAAATATAGGGATTTTGACTTTAACATGCTGCTCCAAGGTTCTGGTAAATATTCTGTGAGATTTACCCATAATTACGCGACCATGCTCTGGAATGATGGCAATATGCCTGCCTATTTTTATGATAGATGGCATTTGGCCGACCCGTTTGACCCCAACAGCGAATGGGTTGCAGGCGAATGGCCCGCAATTAGAAGGCAACCCGATGTGGGTGCCATGTACAGCGAGAGCTCCGTATGGCGAAGGGATGCTTCATATATGCGGTTAAAATCCTTAGAAATAGGGTATTCATTACCAAGAAACGTGTTGAGTTTTATGAATGTGGAAAACGTTCGTGTATACCTGAACGGATACAACTTGTTAACATTGACCGACCCGTTTGTGAAGCCTTTTGACCCGGAAAGGATAGAGGGGGCACATAACGCAGGTTGGGTATATCCGTTGAACAAGAGTTTTAATATTGGACTCAATCTCACGTTTTAATATGAAACCTTATTTATAACTAGTAAATTTTGAAAATATGAAATGCAATAATGTACCATTGTTAATAATATTTGCTTCACTGATATTGTTTACATCTTGTCGTGAAGATATAATGGATTTGAAACCTTTGAACAAGGTGAGTTCGGAAACACTTTTGGGTAGTGAAGACGGCATTCGCGTGTATTTGGCTAACTTGTACTATCAAGCACCGTTTGAGGATTTCACTTATAATCGGGTAGGCTTTCATACCGGATTGCAAAACACGGTAGGAATTCACCCGGATGCGCAAACAGGAAACGCGGTTAATTCGGAATTCAACCATTTGGTAGATGGGGAAAACTTCCCGTGGTGGGATGCAGGCTACAAATTCAACAGGGACGTAAACTTGCTGATGAAAGAGATACCTAACATCACTACGCTTACCGAAGAAAAGAAAAACGAGATACTTGCTGAAGCCCATTTTTTAAGAGCGTTTGGATACTACGGGCTGGCAAAACGATACGGCGGAGTACCCATCATTTCCGAGTTTCAGGAATATACGTCCGATATAGAACAACTCAAGGTGCCTCGAAGTACGGAAAAAGATACGTGGGACTTTATAATGTCTGAATGCGATGAAGCGATAAAGTATTTGCCCTCTACCCGTGGCGGAAACGATGCGAGAAGGGCAACGAAATGGGCAGCCTACGCGCTTAAGTCCAGGGCAGCACTCCACGCGGCATCAATTGCCAAGTATTGGAGCAAGTCACCTTTTGCTGGTGAAGCCGTTTCTGCGGACTTAGTTGGAATGAACCCCTCCTTCGCGGACCACTATTATAAGCTGTGCATAGAAGCTTCAAAAGCCGTGATGGATGGAGGGGTACACGGACTCTACAAGCCTAATCCAAGCTCCGTGGATGAAGCGGTGAGCAACCTGATGAAGCTTTTTCAGGATCCGAACGTAGCTCCCGAGGAGGCAATATTGGTGTATGGATATGGAAAGCCGGGAAGCGCACACTCGATAGATTTTTGGTATAATCCCAATCAAACTGCAGATGGTTCACCTCACCCCGGGAGAATGAACCCCACGTTGGAACTGGTTGATATCTATGAGAGCTATTCAAACCCAGGCTATGACGCCCCTATTGTAACCACGCAAGATGGGAACATTCACGATTATAACGGGTATAATGGCACTAAATCTTATCTTCGTTTTGATACGCCCTATGATATCTTCAAGGGTAAGGATGCTCGTTTATGGGCGACGGTTATTTTGCCGGGAACTGAGTGGAAAGGGGAAGTAATCAATATTCAGGCTGGATTTATTAAGCCGGATGGAACCCCGGTAATCGAAGCGGATAAAGCTTCCTTAGTGGTAAACGGTGTTACTTACCATACCTTTGGGGCTGATGCCTGGAAGGATTATTCCGGGTTTGATCAACAACATTTGCCGGAAATGACGCGTACCGGATTTAGTTTTAAGAAGTTTTTATCTCCCACTCCCGTTGATGGGAATAACGGGTTGGGGTTCTCAACCAACGACTGGATGGAGTTCCGGTATGCGGAAATCTTGCTTAACTACGCAGAAGCGGTTGTTGAAAGTGGTTACACGGAAAACAATGCTCAACAAGTGGCTAAGGATGCTTTAAACGCGACTCGAAGAAGAGCCGGGCATACCGTTGATATCCCGTTAACTTTGCAAAATGTTCTTAGAGAACGAAGGGTTGAGCTTGCTTTCGAAAATAAACGCTGGTGGGACTTGATCCGCAGGAGAGAATTTCATGAACAGTTTACCAATACTATTCATAAGGCGTTGTGTCCCGTACTGGACCTACGAGTGAGTCCCCCTAAATATATCTTCGTTAGAAAGTATGTCATTCGTGGAATACCGTTAACTTTTGATCGGAGGATGTATTATAGTCCTATCCCGGGTATTGGTTCCAATGATTTGATTCAGAATCCTCAATACTAATTTTCAAAGCAAAAAATATTATGAAACAGGTATTTATATATATACAGGTAGTTGCTTTAAGCCTACTCTTATTATACTCTTGTAAACTGGATAATTATGATTTTCCCGATGCAGGAATCACGGGTAGCATCATTGATTCAGAAACGAATGAGCTTGTGCAAACTGATATAATAAATGGTACGACCATCAAGATTGTTGAACATGGGTATGATCCCGTGGCAGCACAATATTTGAGGGTAAAAAACGACGGTACGTACGCCAACACACTCTTGTTTTCTAATACCTACACAGTGCAACCCGACCAACGTAATTTCTTGCAAATCGAAGAACAAGAGGTTTTCATAAAAAAGGATACGAAGCTCGACTTCTTTGTAACACCGTATATCAGGGTGAAAGACGTTGAGATCGTGAAAGAGGGAAACAGCGTGGTAGCAACTTTTCGTTTAGAACAAACTATACCCGACGCAGTGTCAAAAATTGGCTTGTACGCTCATAGTGAGCCTATCGTGGGTGAATCCGTGTACTTGGTAGCATCCGAAGTGGTATTGAATCGTCAGGTAAATGAGGATGAGGTCTTTAAGGTGGTTATTAACGTGGGCAAGAACACAGCCCTGTTGAAGCCTAATGAGGATTATTTCTTTAGAGTGGGAGCGGTTAGCAGCCTTGCGGGAGCTAAATTTAATTATGCGACGGCCGTGCAGATCAATGTGGGAGAGGTTATTTCTGAAGTTGAGCCGGAAGGTACCCTCTTAGATGATTGTGAATCCACAGGAGGATGGGCAGGTGGCAATGGCCCCGAGTTGGATTCAACCGATCCGCAGGAAGGCAAATATTCCGTTAAATTTCAGACTAATGGTGGATTTGTTATTCAAAGGAATTTCGCCACACCGGTGAATGCGAACGTAGATTCTAAATATGGTGTTTTTCAATTTTACTTGTACATTTCCGATGTTTCCGCTATTAATTGGGATTGGCCAGGCCAAATAGAGATAACCAGTTCGGGTAACCCGGACTCGCAAGAGTTGCACTGGAATTTCATGAGTCAATTGCGTCTGAAGAATGGGTGGAACAAGGTTGTCCTTAAACTTTCTGAGGGTGAGGAAACCGGTGGTAAAATTGATTTGAGCCGTGTAAACTTCTTCAGGATTTATCACCTTGATGTGAATGGTCCCGTGGAAATCAAGATTGACCACCTGAAGTTTTACGAGGAATTTTGATTTTTCAGCAGGTTTTAGTTGTCGTGTAATCGGCAACTAAAACTCGCTGTTAATGCATTAATAACTATTTGAATAAAGCGTATGAACTCGCTGAATAGTTTCATTTCCGTTTTACTAATCTGTGTTGTTCTGGCTTTTTCCTTTTGTAACGGAAAAGACCCGCAACCGGAAATACCTCCTATAGTGAAACCTGAGAACGCAATGTACGTTTACACGTTGAAGGGTTTACCCACTAAGTCATTTTACGATGAAGCGGTGGCTGTAGCTTGCATACAGGGAATTATGAACAGAGAGGGTGTAGAATTGTACATTGAATCCAATACCTTGAACAGACCCGTTTATTGGCTGGAAAAGTTGGGTAAAAATGGGTGGTTGACTAAAGAGAAGTTTCCCGTTTCCTCTTTTGATCAGTTACTCGAGTTATCAAAAAGTAAACTCAAGGGGGTAATTATTTGGGATACTGAAGTCCCAGCCACGCTGAATCTGGCAACCACCTTAGCCGGACTTGAAAATGGTTTGGTTTTAAGCCCGGAGATGGCAAAAACCTATTTGGATCGATTGAATTTACCCGTGATAAAGGATTTCAGGGGTGTTTTTACAGGAGCAGAGACTGGCAGCAAAAAAAATGATGCGTATCGTTGGGGCATCCGTAAATTTCTGGAAACCGGACGATGTAACCCCCATTGGCTGTTCCTTTATGAAGATTCATATATGACAAGACATAAAGGAGATATATCTTACGTTGTTACACGAGATTGGGCGGTCTATAACCGGGGATTCGTGTATGACCTGTCACCTTGGGGAGATGAAACTCCGTTGGATGATCCGGGACAAGCGCTTGGAACCGATTTGGAAACATATAAGATGATGTTGGAAGCCGTTCTGAAGTTAACGAAAGGGGAACAGATGACCGAAGTGGCGGGGTTCTTTTCCTTCCCTAAATATAGTAATATAGAGGGTTACCCGAGCAAGCATGACCCGGTACCAACGGAGTGGGAGACGGTTTTTCTCATCTCCCCGTATAATTGTTATCAAAATACGGTTGCCCACGATTGTTTCAATCAGTCCATCCATTCTCAGGCTCCTCAAAAAAAGATGAAACAAGGACGGCCTGCTCTCCGTACACCTGAAAATGGGAAAACCTACATCAGTATATTGATGGCTGATTATGATTCGGCTACTCCTTTGTACGTGTTTTTACCTACTTTCTGGGATGATCCGGCGAGGGGTACCATACCGCTGTTATGGGGCGTGAACCCCAATTTGTCTGAAACATATCCGGACATTATGCAATATTTGTATGAAACGAAAACGGATAATGATTTTTTTGCGGCCGATGCAAGTGCGGCGGGGTATATGAATCCTAGTCGTATTGCTACTGAACATTTGCCCTTGTTTGTTGAGCATAACAAGAAGTTTTACGAGCAATGGGATATCTCCTTGTCCCCGATGGTATTGGATGTAGACGAGCCGACTCCCGCAGTAAAAGATGCATTTCTTCAATTCTCTCCCGACGGGTTTGCGACAATTGTGTTGGATTTTCATAATGCCGGAGGTAAATTACCCGATCCGCATGTTTGGAAAGGAATGCCGGTGATCGAGTTAATCAATAACGTGTGTGATTTTTATAATGCAGAACGTGCCGCCCGAGATATGTCAGCTTCAATACCAGCCTCATTAAACGACACCCCCACCTATTATTTTTTTAGGATTGTATGGACGAGTCCCAGTCAGGTAATTTCTGCCATTGAGCGGTTAAGAGGACTTAGGCCTGAATTGGATATCGAGGTGATTGATGCGTATAACTTTTTCCATTTTTTTAAAACTACGTATAATCAAACTAATCAGTAATGTATGTTTATTAATAATGAAAAAATAGAATATAATCGTATGGAACACCCAAGGTTCCATTCACTTGCCGATTTAATTAACAAATCATTTTTAAGAAATAGTTTTCACTGACATTTAATTTCACTAATTTAATTAACATTATTATTCATCAATTAAAAATTTATTTATTATGAAACAAGTTTATTTATTATTCATCCTATTTTTTTGTGTAGTTACTACACAAGCTCAAACGGACATTATGAGCGGGTATAACGGAGGATTCGAAACGGGAGACATGACTTATTGGCGTTTTTTTGAGGTACCAAATCCACTTGGAAGTGGTTGTCAAATCATCACTTCTGACGTACATAGTGGTACATACGCTGCTAAGCTAACATTTGTTACAGGAAGCGTAGCCGATCGTGCATTAGACAATTGGGCCAGTTTCCCTCCTGTGCAAGCGAACAAAGTTTATGAGTTAAAAGCATGGTTGAAAAGCGATAATCCTTCCGGAGTTCAGGTTAAAATGACTGTAGGTTTCTTCGATAGTGGCAATAACTACTTATCAGAACAAAGTATTATGAGGTCATTGACAACTGCATATAAAGAATATTCAATACAATTTCTACCACCGTCTAATGCTGCATCATGTTTTGTGGCTTTCCGATTATTGGATGCAGCACAAGCATATGCTGCCGGCACGTTGTATGTTGATGATGTGCAACTTTATCAATTAGCGACGAATAATTATAATCTTTTGCACTCACGTAATGGTGATTTCGAATTAGGGACGACTGAAAATTGGCAGCTTGTGGAGGTAAGTTCGTCATTAAGTACATTCAATATTTCATCTTCCGACACGCATAGTGGTACATACGCAGCACATGTACATTGGGAAAATAATGCCTCAACACTTGATCTCATATTGCATCAACAATCCATCCCTGTAACCCCTGGGGAAACTTATACTTTTTCAGCTTGGGCAAAATCATTAAGTGGACCTTTTATTTTAAATATGGGCAGTGTATTTTACGATGGCGGCAATAACGTGTTATCAGATCCTAAAGATGGAACCTGGATTTTAAGTGATGCATATACACAACACAGTTTTGTTTTACATGCTCCAGTCAATGCGGCAACCTTAAATATTGGTTTCAGAGCGTTTAACGCAGATGGTTCCAGATGGCCTGCGGGTCCTGTTGAATGTATGATTGACGATGTGCAGTTGAATCAACAAATAATTGTTTCTACACGTGACGTGTTATCGTTATCAGAAAAAGATTTTTACAGAATTTATCCTTCTCCTGCCAGGGAATATATTAATATCCAATCGGTGGAGAAACCGGAATTAGTAACAATATATAGTATAAATGGACAAAAATTGAAAACTGTTAATTCAAATTGTGACAGAATTAACATTAGTGATTTGGAGCCTGGAATATACTATGTAGGGATACAAATAACAAATGGAGTGGAGTTAACAAGAAAGTTAATTGTTAATTAGAGCCTATTTGATAGTTGATGTTGGGGCTGTTTCAAAACAAATATTCTCAACCGACAAACAATAGGATGTTTTAGAAGTGTCCCAATGCAAGGCGCTGAGATTGTGGTAGCAGAGGCAGACCTGTGTGTCTGCCTCTCGGTAATTGAGTTCGTGCTTCGACAGGCTCAGCAAACATCGAAAGTAACGCAGCGGTTGAACAATATGAGACACCGTAAAAAATAAACATATTTTCTGTACAAAAACATCAAGAAATAGTAAATGAAATAACAAATAATGCAAAAATACCTTTTAATATTTTTCATATTTGCGAGCCTTACACTTTCATGGTCGCAGCCTAATCTTTTGACTAATTATAACGGTGACTTTGAAAATGGGCTGGTCGGTTGGCGTTTCTTTGAAGTACCCAACGCATTGGGTAGTACTGCGCAAATCAGCACATCAGCAGTTAGTGGATCGAAAGCGGTAATGATAAGTTATGTTGCTAACGATGGAACCGTTTTGGATAGAGGGTTTGATAACTGGGATGCACAACCCTCCGTAACCGGAGGAAGAGTTTATAATTTGAAGGGATTTGTAAAAAGCAATCAACCCCAAGGATTATATGCTGTAGTTACATTTGGTTTTTTTGATGCCACAAAGCATGTAATTGGAGAACAAACTGAAGTTATAGCTCTAACTGGCAATTATGATGAATTTTCGTTTCAGGCTTTGTCTCCGGTTAGTTCGGCTTATTGCTGGATTGCATTTAGGTTGAAAGATGAAGTTGGGAATTTGGCTACAGGAAATATGTTTATTGATAATGTTCGGCTATATGAAGTTTACCCGTCAGCAGTACCAAACCCACCTGTTGATCCTAATCCGATTGTAGATTATACTAAGTGGGAAATTAAGAACGGGAAGTTCTATTTGGATGGGAAATGGAAATTCTTGAAAATTGCCAAGCCGCTTTATAATTATGCAAGTGCGGCTGATGTTAATATGTTGATAGCCAGCTTGGATACGCTTAAAAACAAGTATTATAATACCATAGAAATGACCTGTTACTGGAAATTCTTTGATGTCAACGGTGATGGGATAATTGACAAATCTTTAGAACCGTTAAATAATGCCATTAATGCAATTTATAATAAAGGAATGTATCCCTGTCTTGGTGTTGAGATGGCTTCAGTAGGAGGAAGTAATCTTGTAGAACCATTTTGGATAAGATATCCTGAAGCACAAGCTGTGGATGATAAGGGTGATTTAGTTTATGATACGGAATATGGTTTTAATTCTAAAGTTGTTTCAATTTTTCATCAAGGATTCAGAGATGCTTCAAGTTTATTTATTCAAAATTTGGCAAGAGGAATTGATACAAAAAAGATTCTCTATTTTGAGACATCGGTTGAACCTCAGTACATGGGAGCATTTAATCTTGATTATAGTGATAATGCCAAAACTGAATATGAGCAATGGAGAATTACTAACAACATAACAGATGAAGCTTCAAAAATGCCCACAACATTTCCAATACCGGCAGCATTTATCAAAAATCCTACATGGAATAAGTTCAGGGCTCAATCTTTGGCAGCATGGGTAAATAGCGAAGCTGAAGCATACCGCTCAGTAGCAGGTAGTTCGGCTTATGTTGCAGTAGATTATTTAGATGCTATCGAATCTGTTCAGATGAACAGAGTTGGTGATCCAATTGAATTTTTAACACATCTGACATCGCCCAATATAATTCAGGTAAATTGGCATTGGCATCTGGGAACCAAATCTCCCAATCAAAAAGCGTATGACAGAGTTTGGCAAGTAAAAGATTCTACACAAAGGGATTGGGCAATTACAGAGCATATGACCTTTAATGGTAGTGATTACGATTATTCGGACAATTACTTAAAAAAAGTTTTGTCAAACACACTTTATCAAGGGACACGATTTGGGTGGGAGTTTGTGAATGTAATAAATCGCACAACTGATGATTTTTGTGTTTACAATGACAATTGGACACCTAAGAACACCATAAAAATGGTTGACCAAAACTGGGGTTATTGGTTGAATGTATTAAGGATTCTGGAGCCTTTATTGTTTATACCAGATGATGATAATATTACTGAAAATAATAAAACACCACAGACTAAACTCTACCCTTGTAGTGTTTTTCCAAATCCTTCAAGGGAATATGTTAGTGTAATATCACCATATAAAATTAAATCAGTGAGTTTTTATAACTTTACAGGAAAATTGGTGAAGGAAATTAATTTGTGTTTTGACAAGATAAATATAAGCGACTTAGAGTCCGGAGCATATCTTGTAAAAATAAACACTGAAGAAAGAATGGATTTAATACAGATTTTGCTTGTTAGATAAGTTGTGATTTACTATGAAAATTAAGATTTTTATATAATGAGATAATGGTCTGTTTGTTAATTAGTTATACTTTTAAAGCACTTAATAATTAAAAATAAATTTTTATGAAACGAACATGAACTAATTTAATCATCCACTTGGGTGGAATAATTGATTAAATTAGTTCATCAAGAGTTCCATACGACAACTGAAAAATAAAATTTAAACGTATGAAAGCTAAATTTGTGATGCTTATTTTTCTGGCGATTCATCTATTTTCTTGTAATGAAAATATCGACCCGGATACTCCTGTTAAGCCGAAACTAACAGCAATGGATTCAATTCCTAATCCCCCTATTGATCCTAATCCGATTGTAGATTATACTAAGTGGGAAATTAAGAACGGGAAGTTCTATCTGGATGGGAAGTGGAAATTCTTGAAAATTGCCAAGCCACTTTATGATTATGCAAATTCGGATGATGTTTATAAGTTGGTAGGCAGCTTAGAAATGCTTAAAAAAAAGTATTATAATGCCATAGAAATGACCTGTTACTGGAAATTTTTCGATACTGATGCCGATGGGATAATCGATAAATCCTTGGAACCGCTCAATTATGTTATTAATGCAATTTATAATAAAGGAATGTATCCTTGTCTCGGTGTTGAGATGGCTGCAGTAGGAGGAAGTAATCTTGTGGAACCATTTTGGGATAGATATCCGGAAGCACAAGCTATAGATGATAAGGGTAATTTAGTTTATGATACGGAATATGGTTTCAATTCTAAAGTTGTTTCACTTTTTCATCCTGAATATAACGAAGCTTTACGATTATTTATTCAAAACCTGGCAAAAGGAATTGACACAAAAAAGATTTCTATTTTGAGACTTCGGTTGAACCTCAGTATATGGGGAAATACAATCTTGATTATAGCATTAGTGCCAAAAATGAATATGAGAAGTGGAGAGCTGCTAATAATATAACAGATGAAGCTTCAAAAATGCCCACAACATTTCCAATACCGGAAACATTTATCAAAAATCCTACATGGAATAAGTTCAGGGCTCAATATTTGGCAACATGGGTAAATGGTGAAGCAGAAGCATACCGCTCAGTAGCAGGTAGTTCGGCTTATGTTGCTGTAGATTATTTAGATGCTACCGAATCTACTCAGATGAACAGAGTTGGTGATCCGATTGAATTTTTAACACATCTGACATCGCCCAATATAATTCAGGTAAATTGGCATTGGAATTTGGCAACCCAATCTCCCAATCAAAAAGCGTATGACAGAGTTTGGCAAGTAAAGAATTCTACACAAAGGGATTGGGCAATTACAGAGCATATGACCTTTAATGGTAGTGATTACAGGTCGTTTAGCGATCAGTATCTAATCAATATTCTTAATAACACACTCAATCAAGGGACACGATTTGGATGGGAGTTTGTGAATGTAATAAATCGCTCAACCGACGAATTTTGTGTTTATTATAATAATTGGAGTCCAAAAAGGCCCATAAATGTAGTAGATAATTATTGGGGTTATTGGTTACACCAGGTAAAAACAATAGAAGAAAGTAAATAAAGGTGTTTGATAAGAGTTTATTGCATTGACAAAATCCATTCTGGATGCGGCTTTGGTTGCCAAAGCAACTACGACAGCCGTGTGGATTCCCAAAAATATCCAAAGCAGTTCGGTTACTTGTGTACCTACCTTTTGTCTGTTTTTGCAGTTTGCGAATTTTTATGTTCAAGTCTTTTGTAACTAAAAGATTTATATTATCTTTGCAGTCCGTTTATTATCCCGATTTAAAAGCATGTTTTTTATCGAGTTAATGTTCTCTGTTCGTGCCGATTAGCCTCTTTCGAGTAGGGAGATAAAAACTGATAGAAAGCATAATTATTGAATTAAAAACAAAAAACATTTTAAAAAAGTGGATACTTTAAGTTACAAAACCATTTCTGCCAACAAAGCGACTGTGCAGAAAGAATGGGTAGTCGTGGATGCTACCGACATGGTATTGGGGCGTATGGGATCAAAAGTTGCCAAACTTTTGCGCGGGAAATACAAACCCAATTTCACTCCTCATGTTGACTGTGGAGATAATGTCATTATTATTAATGCTGATAAGGTTATTCTGACAGGCAATAAATGGACGGATCGGATTTATTATCGTCACAGCGGTTATCCCGGCGGACAACGTGAATCAACTGCTGCCGAACTGATGGCAAAAGATCCGGAGAGGTTTATTAAAAAAGTTGTAAAAGGTATGTTGCCAAAGAATAGGTTAGGAGCAAAAATTCTCGGTAATTTATATGTTTTTGCCGGTCCTGAACACGACAAGCAAGCACAAAAACCCAAAAAAATCGATTTAAACGCACTTAAATAATCAATATGGAAGTAGTAAATGCCTTAGGAAGAAGAAAAGCTGCAGTGGCACGTATTTACGTGAAAGAAGGAAAAGGTGAAATCATCGTTAATGATCGTGAACTGAAAGCCTATTTCCCGTCACCTATCTTGCAATATATTGTCAAGCAACCATTGAATAAATTAGGTGTGGTTGAAAAGTATGATATAAAAGTAAATCTTGACGGAGGAGGCTTTAAAGGTCAGGCAGAAGCGTTGCGTTTAGCTATTGCTCGTGCTTTGGTAAAGATTAATCCGGAAGATAAACTTGCCTTGAAATCAGAAGGTTTCATGACACGTGATCCACGCGAAGTGGAACGTAAGAAACCGGGTCGGCCGGGTGCTCGTAAGAGATTCCAGTTCTCCAAACGATAAATTTATTTATTTTACAATGGACTGTTTACCATTTAAAAAGGTAAATGGTAAGTTGATAAATAGTATAAATAATTTCAGTTTAGTATCTAAATTTTCGGGACTCGCAACATCAATGTTGATGACTACCCGGAGATTGATTTTAAAAGAATGTAAACAAAATAACAATTAACAATGTCAAGAACAACTTTCGAACAATTATTAGAAGCAGGATGTCATTTTGGACACTTGAAACGCAAATGGAATCCCGCAATGGCTCCTTATATTTTTATGGAGCGCAATGATATTCACATCATTGATTTACATAAAACCGTTGCTAAAATTGATGAAGCTGCCGCTGCAATGAAATCCATTGCTAAATCAGGGCGCA
>Ga0116182_1003849_pt1 | contig 13702 bp, 16 predicted proteins | sample AD_UKC077_MetaG_FD_89805 | JGI IMG/M metagenome (GOLD analysis project Ga0116182, IMG submission 89805) | Active sludge microbial communities of municipal wastewater-treating anaerobic digesters from USA - AD_UKC077_MetaG | ecosystem: Engineered > Bioreactor > Anaerobic > Digestate | place: USA...
ACAGTAATTCATCTTCAGGTGAAATCATTAAAGCTCCAAAAGCACCTGTTTCGATGGCAAAGAAAACTTATAGTTAATGCTGTGTAGTACTGGTGAGAACAATTCTCACCAGTACTACTATATTTAAAAAGGATAGTGAAAAATGGGTCCATTATTAAAGGACAGAAATTGGATTCAAAGAGCCTTCTTAGTGCGAAAAGATCAGCTTGAGAGAGTGGACCAACAAAATAGATTCTTTACAAGTGCTTCTTTGAAATACACCGATACCACACCGGGGGGTAATTTTGCAATTAACCCTCTACCGCAGTTTACACGTTTTGCTGATCCTAAAGCATTAGTGAGTTTAGGAGACCGCGTTCCTTCAGCCGCCCAAAAGAAATATAGTACTTATGCAAACAGTAAAGGCATGGGTAGGTATTACAGTGAAGCATTTGATGATAATGCGCAGATTATCAATATGCGTTTTGGTGTTCCTCACTTTAATTCATTAACACAATTTTTTACAAGTTTTTACAATACATCAGCAGGACACCTTGCCCGGACTGGTCGTGCTCGCGGTGCTTTTTATGCAATTGGTAGAGCTGCTGGTTTTGTAGTCAGTATCATTTCGTGGAAAATACTGGCAGTTCATTTACTAGGTATGGGATTGCGCTTTGCACTGAATAAACCTGCTAGTAAGTTTTACTACCTTAAACCAACAATGCCAATGTACTGGAATGCAGTAACAACCATTGTTAATCAAATAGCAGTTAACAGAGGGATTGTTCCACGAATTGGTGGTGGCGGTCAAGCCGAACTTAATAACAATTACCAATTCACACCAGAAGCATTAACGAACCTGCATAACCTTCTTCCTGATATTTTTAAAAAAGAAGGTGGTATTGATGTTTATGCCATGGCCACACGTGCCCAGCGCTTAGCTCGTCGCCGGCAAAAAGCTATGGAAGAAGTGCTTAACAGTTCAACTAATATGAACTTGTCCAGTAAGATGAACGAGTTGTCTGCAAAAATACAACAAGTTTACAACGGCTCGCTTGTTGATAAAAGACCAGACTACAATGATTATCTGTCTAAGTGGTTTGCAACAGAACAATCTAAACCCAAGATGGCAGAAACTACTGAGTCTGGTGATACTACAGTAGAAATGCTTTCTAATAAAGCAGATGATAACGTTGGCTTTGGTGAGTTTTTGTTATCTGAGCTCGATGATGGTGGTGCTTTTGTTTCTTTTAAAGTAGACTCAACAGGAAGCATCAATGAGGGGTTTTCTAATAGCACAGCTGATTCTGAACTAGCCAATAAAATCAACAGTATGTCTAGTTCTTCTAGAAGTACTTCTTTTGATTTTGCTGGAGGTAATCTTAGCGATGGTATTCTTGGTAAAATGGCTGGTAGTGCAATTAGTGCTGTAAAAGATTTAGCAGCAGGTACTCTTGAAGGTATTGGGATGAGTGGTCTTGCGGCGCTGGGTGGTTCTGCATTTGTGGATATTCCTAAACACTGGCAAAGTTCAAGTGCAAATCTTCCTCGTGCAAACTACACAATTACTTTAAGAAGTCCTTACGGTAATCCAGTTTCTCAATTGCTAAACCTACATATTCCTTTAGCAATGCTTCTTGCAGCAGTGCTTCCGTTATCAACAGGTAGGCAGTCTTATACCTCACCGTTTCTGTTAGAACTTTATGATCAAGGTCGTTGTCAGACTCGGCTAGGTATCATTGATTCTCTCAATATTTCAAGAGGAGTTGGTAATTTAGGGTTCAATAACCAAGGTAGTGTTATGGCTATTGAAGTCACTTTTAGTGTATTGGATCTTTCTAGTATCATGCATATGCCTATTTCTGAAGGATTTAGTTTAGAAAATATGCAGACTGGCATTAATGTGGGTTCTGCTGTAGGTGGTGTTGCTGGAGCAGTCACTGGTGGTATTCCAGGTGCTGTGGCTGGCGCTGGGGCAGGCGGCGCCGTGGGGGCGGCAATTGGCACTACTGTTGACGCTGCATCAAACGTCATTAAGAGCATTAACAATATTCTAACAGATGATGATAATGTTTTTACAGACTATTTAGCTGTGCTTGCTGGTATGAGTGTAAGTGAACAAATTTATTCTCTAAATAAGTTTAAACTCAATTTGACTAAAACAATGGCTCAGTGGAATAGCTGGGCTTCTCCAGCACACTTTGCTAGTTTTGCAGGAGATTCAATTCCTGGAAGATTGGCAAGCTCTATCTTTAAAGGCACCGCACGTTAAAAAGGAAAAGAAATACAGTCAGTCCATTACTAGGTTTTTCCTAGTAATGGACTGACTGATTCTATTTTGAACTATACCCAACTACATCATACATTTCTTGTCTATATTTCTGAATTTTTGTAATCTGTAAATCTATAGCTTCAATTTGTTTTTGAAGAGAAGCCGCCTCAACAGGGTTAGACCAATCAATGGTTTTAAGAATATTTGTTTTATCACTCATTAGTGTATCAATTTTTATATAACTAGCATCAATTGCTTTTTGTGCTCTTTCTTTTCTATCACTAATACCTGGTATTTCTGGACTTGCTGGTTTGGAAGAAGGGGATACTTCTTCTATTTGAGTTGTAGGGAAATATTTTTGAATATCCTCAGAAGGTGTACTCTCTTTAAACTCTGTAGCAAGGAGTTGGACTTTTGTATCAGGGTCATTGCTTGTTAGTGCAGCAGATTTAATAACTTCTTTAAAATCATCACTGCTTCCCATAATACCTGTTAGATTAGGAATACTACCACTTCCCCAAGAAGCAATGTTCCAACTAGGATCGGCGCTACTAAATAAATCCATTACACTACTATGAACTTCAGGAAGCTCGTTTGCAGTGCATTCAAAAGGTTTCTTAAAACTATTACTAAGGTCTTTAGTGATATTTGGTAGTGCCTGAACTAGCTCGCCCACTTTCAATTTACCACTAAGTGCTTTAAGAGAACCTATATCAGAGGACTTAATAAGCTCATCCCCGACGCCCTTAGCAATCTTTAAAAGTGTTTTATTATCTAAACTAATATTAGAAGACAATAAACCAGTTAAGCTATTAGGTAAGCCAGCCCTAGCAGCAACAACTGAAGCACCTTCAATTAGTTTAGCAGCACCAGGATAATCATTGATTTTTATAGGTAATTCTGGAGCAAAAGAATTAATGAGTCCTGCGGCACCTTGAACACTTGCTAATTTGCCATAAGGTATCTTTGAAACAACACCATTGATTTCAGAAGTAAAACTGCCTCCTGCTTCACCAAGTTTACTTAAGATAGATGTTTGGTCTCCAGCCCCCATTACCTTAAGGGCACCAGAAACAGAACTAGACATCTTAGTAACTTGTGTCAGTAAGCTCTTTGTATCGAGTTTAGAAAAGTTTAATTTTGAAAGACTCTTAATGGCAGGTAGTAAAGATAAAACAGACTTACCGCCTTTTAGTAGTTTGCCTAATGATTCTTTATTAAAGCTACTAAAGTAATCTTCAATGCTATTTACGGTTTGTGAACCAGCTTCTTTATAGACATCTAAAGTAGCAAGTTCATCTTGTGCCCCTGATAAAAAGGTAGGTGTGGCTAAGTTTGCCATTTAGGAATCCTTAAAGAAAAAAAAAATAAATTTCAAGTCATAATATCTTAAGTAACGCTCTAGGAGGACAGAGGCTTCTCTGTCCTCCTAGAGGCATTATTACTTTTTTGTAACGGCGTATTGACTGTAATCGATATCGGCGGGCTTCTCGCCAGCACGAATCATAATGCGCAAATCTTCATACATCTTGCAAACCCATTCACGACCAAAGGGCTTTACAAGAACGTTGCTGTCTCCAAACAAATAGTAATGGTCAAAGGGAAGCGTCGATTCTACAAACAGTTTTTTCATTTCTTCTTTTTGCATAATCTTTTCATAATTAGCAGCAAGAAGAACTTCTTGATAATCCTTAATAAAGAAAGTTTCACCACCTGGGTTTTCAGTAGCGTACTTCTTTACTCGACCACCACTCAGATATCGGTAGTTGTCATCTCGATCATAGGATTTAATCCAATACCAGAATCCCATTACACAGTGAAAGGGACCGTATTCCGGATGAACAAAATCAGACCGGGATGTTTGATTTAGAAAACGCCCTAGTTCGGTTTCACCTTTATTCCAGATATTGATATGGTCAACACCGTCTTTAGCAGGATCGGGTTCTGCAAGTAGTTGGGGAGGCTTCGGTTGTGTATCAACAGTGGGTGCCTTACCAAAGGAGCTGAGTCGCTTTACCATATTACTGATCATCGCCATAATGTTCTTCCTGTTCTTTTCGTGCTACAGCAAGCGGAATATCCACCGAATGCACTGTAGTCTTACCATTATTGTGTGTGAGATAAAACTCGATCTTAATATTACGTAGTTGTAGAATTTTCAGGCCCTTAAAGAAGACTTTCCAGGTCATCTCTGTTTTGGTTAATTCTTTTACAAGATTACCACGGGCACTGGTTTGGTCCATTGCGTTTTGTCTAACTCCACTAATAGGGGAAGAGAAATACGCTTGAACCATATTGGTGAATTTCTGGGGACTAATTTCTAACGTATGAAGGATGTCCCAGTATAGTGAGAAAAGAATGCCCCCTGCACCTTTTACTGCTTTAGGTGGTTCTGGTGATGTGAGCAATCTGTGAAGAACATTTTTTCTTGCCATGTCTTCTCCGAAAGTGTATGACGTATTTTTAACAAATGTTTTATTCTAAGCTTACTAAAATCAATTCAGCTGTCAGAATAATCATGTTGAGCAAAATGGGTTTGCATAACCTAAGACTGTACTCGGGAATGCCAGTGTGTACATCGTCTGTGAATTCAAGCTTTTCACAGAAAAGAAGTGCAACTTCTTTAAATGTTTCTACTGTTACTGCGGGGGGTATGTACGAATTATTATGTATGAAGAGCCCGTCAATTGTTCCTTCCGTGAGTTCGTCTACTGTAAAACAACTTCTTGAAATAATACTTTCTTCTTTCAAGTTATTGTTTATCTTTTTGATCTCTTCAATATACTCTAAGAGAGATGGTTTATAGAGCTTTAGTTTTTTTGTTCCATTGATTGGGTTATAGTTTTTAAAGAATTCCGGTTTGAGATGTTGAAGTAAGAGCTTTAATGTTTTACGATCAGGTTTTTTCTTATCCTTTAAATAAGTGACAATAGGATCATAGATCCGCATGCGGTAGTATTTCTTTTTACACCAGATCAAGAACAAATCAAAATTAATCATAGTTTCTTCTTTGAATGTATTTACTACTCAATTTTGTAATATATGGTTAAATTATTATAGATACAATATTTATAACTGGAGTATTTTTTAAAATGGAACCACTTAATCTTGAAGGTAAAGATTTGGAATCTGAAGTAGATTCCCTTGCCCTAACGCAACATCTCCGTAAAGAAGTTATTAAAAAATTAACATCTGGTGGTATTCCTGAAAACGATAATGAAAAGATGACGTTGCTGCTTAAAGCAGCCGACGGTATGGATAGAGTTTCACTGACTCGTATGCGAATTAGTGTTGACTCTGAAGCCAGTAAGACAAACTCTGAAGTAGCCTCTGCTATTGCTGATCTGTTAATGAAAGCAAGTAGCAGCGGTAATAAACCTTTTCAATCTACAGCCCCAATAGAAAGAGATACACCTACTCTTAGTAACAGTATTCCTCGCCCTGATATTGTTCCAGGTGAATTGGATATTGGTGTTTCTTCAGAAACAATCGATACCTTTACAGCACGTATGAAACAAAATGCATAAAAGCACCAATACTCAGAACCTCATTTTTAGGGGGTTCTGAGTATTGTTTATGTTTTATCATGTCTCTTTTTCAATAATGCTAAAGTACTTAACATCCACTAGAGTAAGTTTTATAAATACAGAAACCATAAACTCAATTGCTATAAAAGGATGTCCTCCACTTTTACAAATAGCAACGAGTTCTTGTTCACTCGGTGTTTTTTGATAAAAGAGTGCTGGAGCAATAAAAGGTATTTCTGATACACGCGTTGTTTTAAAAGCTTCAGCATGTGTTTCTAACCAATTATTGTATTCGTAATCAATCATTGCAATAAAATGTGTCTTGCAATAAATGGGTGTTAGTTCAGCTACTGGAATGGAAACCAGTTCAATAGGAACAAGATGTTCTGTCCAATGAACAATGGCTTCTCGAATGTCTATCATTGTTTCCTTATCAAGTTCATAAGGATAGATATTAACAACAACCTTTAGATCCTTTACGTAAGAATCTGTTTTACTTTCATTTAGTCGATTAACAACTATGTCGTTTACCAACTTTATTGCATTGGTTAAAACAGACTTTGAGAGTGTTTCAAGATCCCGTTTTGCATAGAGTTCTTGAAAAACAGTACTGTCAACACCCTCAAAAAAATCATCTGTTCTTTCATAATAGTTATTAGAAAGAACTTTTAAAGGAAGTTCAGGATCAATCTTTTCTAATGTTCCTATACGTGTGTCAAGCAATGCATCCAGTGTAATGTAAATTTCATTAGCTTTAGTCATCAGCTTTTGTATTCGTAAACATTAAAAAAAGCATAAAGGTTAGAAGCCATCTATTATTAGAAAGCAAAGTAAATGCAGTTTCGTAATTAGTTAGTCTCTTTTTAAATTCATTAGGAATCAAATTTGCTTCATTTAGCGTATTATCATCAAGGCTTCTAGCAATAACATCTGCTAAATAAAGACTAAGTTCTTTAGGATTTCCAACCTGACCAAAAAAAGTAAATGAAAGATTAAAAAGATAATCCCTCACTCTTTCATTTTCAAAAATAAGTGTTACCACATTGCCAATATGTGATTGCGTTAGCACAGCATGTGGTTGGATGGTCAGTATTAATTCAGTTAGTTCTAATGTAATTACTTCTTCATCTTCACCAACATAATTAGAAAGTACTTTGTTTTGTGAAGCAATAAACAAAGATGCAATTTTTTGCATCTCATCCATATTTGAAAAAATAGGATTGATGTCTGTGTCTTTACGACTATCAAAAATACCCATGAATCATTATCCTTAAAGTGTATTACTGAGGTGCATGCCTAGGAGTAAATTATGAAGAGTTTGTGTGGACTTAACTTTAGTTCCAAGTTTACTAAGCTCCGTCAAACTCACCCCTCCTGTTTTAGCGATTGACGCATTCATTGCATCAAACCCACGCACATCACCACCACGATATTTGAGCATCTCTGTCAGACAGTCACTGAGGCCCAAGGCTGCCATAATTTGTGTTTCAGGATACGACATACGGCTACCCTTAGAAACACCTGTTGGCTGACCTGTAAGGTTGTCTGTTACATTGTTATTTTCAGGAATGGAAATCTTCTTAACAAGTAGTTGAGCCTGTCTACGTAAAGGAAGATCAACAACCAGATATTCGATAGGACTTAGATAAGGAGGAACTCCGTCTCCATTATCAATCCAAATCTTTTCAAAGAATTTATGCCCTACTTCTTTAGCAACTTGCAAATTACGCTCAACAGATAGTTTTGCTTTAGAAAGGTTAGGAGCAATAATTGAAATAGTATTTTCTCCAGATTCTAAAGAGTTAATAAACTTTTCAAAATCTTTATCTGACATACTGGCAAAAACTTGTTTATAGTAATCGCCATTTCCACCACCAGGTAGAATCTTTTCTACTATTTCAATAATGTAGTTTTCAGCAGCTTTTCTATTACCGGGCATATTAGTTATCCTAGATTAATGAGTCTTCAGAAGATAACGTTAAAGTGTTTGGTTTTTAGAAGAATTAATAATGACAATCAAAAACTGCAATTTCTTTTCTTTAACACGATTAATCATGTCCTTAGTACCACTAGACTTTTTATCCCAAAAGAAGACAGCTTCTGTAAGGTGTTCGGCCATTTCATTATTTCTATTAAATCCCGCTAAGGAATTATATTCTTTTCCTCGTGTGTTGACTTTAACAGAAACATTCGGTACTTTCAAGTTATCCCAATCTGCTGGAAATTCAGCATAAGGATAATTATTCTCCTCACACCACTTTACAATTAATGCATCTGCCCCAGTTGCAGCAACACCTGTAATGAAAGCAATGGGTCCTTCATGACGAGTGGCGGCAACTAGGTCTTTAATGGCTTCAGAAAAGAAAGCATAGTCTGAATAATATCGACTACCAGCAACAAGAATTCTGTTTGGATAATCTAACAGTTGTTCTTTAGTAATAACATTTTTGCTTTTCATTGTTTTTTAGAAATCGTAGTAGTTTCATATTGCGTAAAATAAAGCTGAATGGAAGTCAATCCATAATCAGCTAGTTTGGGTTTAATGGAATTCAGTAATTCTTTTCTAAGTTCTTCAAGACTTGTTTTATCATTTTTATAACCAGAATGATAAAACAAATCAATCGCACTGCCTCTAATAAGAGGGTCTGCAACTACATCAATTAAACTATCCACACTACCATAATTCTTATAAATCCAGACAAGCTTTTCAGGATCTATTTTAACAATTAATGTAGTCGTTGCCTTAACACTGTGTTTTTCACTTGACTGTAAAACAATGTTAGTTGTTTCTATACGAAAAGGCTTGAGTGAAACCGTCTCAGCTTTTTCTTTAAAAGGTGTTTTATAGTGAACACCTTCTGTATAGACAACATCTCTTACTATTCCTGATGAAGTTTTAATCAAACAAACTTCATTTACAGGAACAGTAAAACGGTAATTGTAAAACACTATCAAGAATACACCAACACAAACAAGAATAAAAATCCCAATATCAGTTCTCTTGAGTTTTTTATTAGAAGGTTCTTCTGTCTTAAATAGATTTTTACTAAACATAAGAAACTTTTCCTTTTATGTTGGTGTTATAAAAAAGTATTTCAAGTAGTAGGAAGTTGATACTTAGTAACAAGCGGAGCAACGTTCTTTTCAAAATGTTTGAGCCAGTGTTCAATTTCACCATCATCAAACAACGATTGGCGAGCTTTGGTGTTATCTTCAGGAACTTTTCCCAAAAGCAATCTAAATGCACGGTTAATAAAGAATCTTTGATAACACACTTCGTCTTTGTGATTAAAAATATGTCCTTCAAGAACACCTGTCCAACGGCGAGGATTAGGATGGTTTTGTTTAGTAAGAATCTCACAAACACTTTCAACAAGACTATATTGTTCTTTTTGAAGGGCATCGATAACAGTGGGGTTAACAATAATCATGGGTAATACTCCTTAGGGTAAGAAAATTATTTTTTAAGCCAGTACGGTGTATAGAGACCTTTACGCATTCTAAGCAAGTCCATTGTGCTTAGGAAAGGCAAAGGATGCATGTCATCGACTACCCAATAGCCACGGGTATTGAACAGAACGTCCCAATCGTATCCCATTGCTTTGAGATCATCGTAGAGTTCTTTAGGCGAGCACAAAACACCTGCATAGCGATTACGATGGTGTTCATAAAGCTGACACAGTTCACTAGTGATATTGATAGCACGGCAAAGTTTGGGATTGCTATCAATCTTACCACGTACAGTGGTGCGAGACAACTTAACGTCAGGAAGAAGTGTCATGCTGTAGTTTTGAAGATTCCCTTCAAAACCAAAACGATCCATGCTATCCAAATAGTGAAACTCAGTAAGGGTTGGCAAAACACCATCGCTCTGGGAAACAATAACTTCGAGATAAACACCAGTCTTGCCAGACTTACTTCGAAGTTGAAGCATGCGAACTAGGTTTAGATCGGTTTCACCAACAATTGAATCATCGCCATCTCTTGGGTATTTTGGTACTTTGTCTTTATTAACAAGTGGTTTAGCATCATGTGCCCACCAACAATTATTCATCAAGAATGTAAATTTTTCAGGCACTCCCTTAATTTTCATCTTCTGAAGATATTGAAGTTTCTTAGCAGGAGGACTATATGGGTCCATGTTAATGGTTTCACCAATATGCGCTGAAAACAACGTGTAGTTGTAAGCACCTCCTGCTAGTGCAGGAATCTCTTGCAAGAAACGATTCTTTTGAAGACCTTGTCGCATAGAAACAGTATTGGCGCCTGACTCACCAAGAGTATTGTCATTTTGCATCTTAACAACGTCTTCTGTTACAAACTCACTAAGGGAATCAACGAGTGAAAAAGTAGGTCTAAGAATTTCAAGATTGCCCTTACGATCTCGATTAAAGAAAGGCGTTTTAACAAGATGTGTTTTACGTGCTTTAATCTTGTTCATCAAATATTCTTTAAGCTTATCCCAGTAAGCTCCGCCAAGATAAAGTGTCTTATCAGTAATGTCAAGGCGTCCGTTACTGATAATGTCTTCACCTTCAAAATCTTTAATCGCCATAATAAACTGAAGAACATGCCATTCATGGATGTTAATTTCAGTATCGTACATGTTGCCGTGAGAACCATACATACGGCTCATAGCCATCAACATCATATACCAGAGCATCGTGGTTTTAAAGTTATTGCCGATACCCACAACACCTGTCAGTGATCCTAGACCACCATTGAGAATATACTCACCTCGACTACCTTCAATAAAAGTGCCAGTAGGAATATCAAATCCAGCACCGATATTAATCATTACTTTAACTGAAGGAATGAGTTCAAAACCAGCCCTTAGACTATTGACAGGAGTAGGAACATCAATCGTTTTTTCTTTAGAAGTGTCAGTGATCATTTGTGTTATTCTTTCCAGTTTATTAGGAATACAAATAATTTAGGCATTAGGTTTAATTTTATGTTGAACCAAGTTACTGACACTATAAGGGATTTTATAAAATGATTAATGAATTAAAGAAGTCCTACGATGTGATTGCTTTTGAAGCAAACACAGGGGAGGATATCAAAGATTTTCTTAAACTAGGCTTTACTCGTATCTATGCGGATTTGAAATCGTATCTGGGTTTCTTTGAAACACCTGTTAAACCAATTGTTTTGACTTCTAATCAACGTGAGTTTATTAAACTCATTTCAAAGACTCGGTTTATTGATATCGATCAATTGCGTGCTTTTGTACCGGAGGGACTAGATGCACTTTATTTGGACTACGCTCTCATCCTTGATGAAGCCGTTGGTAAGGTATCCCGTATTGTTCCTGATATTCTTAATCGATACGCTATTTACTTAGGTACATTGATTAATTTTGACGATGCAGTTCGTGATACAAAAGACTTTGAAAAACAACTCAAGCTTGAAGAAATGAATCGTCTCTCTATGGTAGAGAAGTTTTCAGGTTGTTTTAAAAAGAATAATAATGTAACTGAAACCCGTCTTGGTAAAGTTGTTCGTAGAAATTCAGACTGGGATACATTGTTCCGTCATATGGAAGCAATGAACAACACGATTCGTTCTGTTGATCGCACTGAAATTAAAAAGAAGATTACCGAGTGTAGTGGTTACTTGGATGTTCTTAAGAAGCGTATTGAAGAAGGTAGTTTTAAAAATGCCAGTAATGAGTCTGTAAAAAACATTGCAGCTCTGGCTTATTCTGTTGCAACTGAATTGGAATTTTATAGTGTAGTGTATTACAAAGTAGAAGCACTTAATGCAGCAATTAATAGCACTGTTCAGAGTGTTACTACTACTTTGAATCAATGATGCATATGTACCCCTCCTAACTTCAAGCCTTCCATTTTAGTGGGCTTGAAGTTAGGAGGGGTATTACATTACCCCAATACAGTTTGCGTATTGTTAAAGAGTAAACAAAGATCCTTTTCAATAACAGCATCGTCTCCATAACGAAGCCAAGATGGCATAGCTTCAAGAATACGATGGTTAATATCAGCAATAGTTGTTTTTTCTGGTTTATGATCAGTAGGAATAGCACTGTTATACTTTTCAAACGTATCTCGACCATGCCAGATTGCATGTGAGAGTTGAACAGGCAGTTTCAGTGCGGACTCATTACTAGCCAATTGCATAACCATATTCAGTTTGTGCAATGTCTTCTGATCAAATTCCTTATCAGTTTTAATGTTGGCAATAAGTGAAGAGATGAATATCAGTCGCTTAGTTCGATCGGGTAGGTGTCGCCGAATAAAGAGACTAATCTTTCCTCGTAAAGTACTCATGGTTATTGTCCTAGAAAAAAGCAGTGTACACATACACTGCTTAATTAATGACTACGGTTTAATAAAATGGACATTGCTATAAACACCAGCCCAAATCCCAACGCCTACGGTAGCTTCAATAACGACAGCATACTTAAAGACCTTAGGAGAAACGGACCAGGTGATTACAGTAACTTTAGGGTTACATGTCTCTAGGCGTTTTAGCGCATTTCTATCAGGCAAGTCAATTGTAAAAACAAGAGCAATTGGGGTTGTTTGAAGAAGTTCATTATCAGTATATCCTACCTTAACAATCATGCTAGGAACACCGGGCTTGTATTCTGCACGAAGTTGAGTAGTAGTGACGACTTCTTTTTTACTCTTTTTTTCTACTGACTCATAAAGCAAAGGAGTAATGTCTGTAGCAGTATAATCTCGACTACTAGAAAGATAGTTAAGAAGATGCTGGTACAGTTGCTCCAAGGAATTAATAGCACGACTAGAAATAATAGGCGGGAAGAATTCCTTTGTAAGAGGTTGTTTATCATGGGTTATTAAGTCAAGTTTATTTGGCTTGATAGGTGAAACTGCAAGAGAACCATAATCTTGCAATTCTTTATAAACACGCGGCTTATAAAGCTGATTAAGACGAATCATAAAAATAGATTCAATCTCTTGTACTAGACTCATCTGATGATCTTTTACAAGCTCAATAACTTCATCAGGCTCATCCAAAATAACAACTGAGAAAGCACCGTCACTTACTCGCTTACCAAGAATGTCATCTACTTTCCCATGATCTCCCAAAAAGTAAACACCACTGTTTTGATTCTTTTGCACGCTTGAAAAATAAAGACTCCTTTGTGCAATCAGTGGGTTTTTAGTAACTTCAGTATTCCAGTACTTTTCTGGAGGACTTTGTTTAATTTCATTAAAACATTCACAACGACCTTGCTCACCTTGTCTCAGAGAACGCATCACGCCCACGGTAGCGAGGTGATCTGCAATGATGTTACCTGGGATATCAGGTACGCCATCGAGTTCATCTGTATGACTTCTCACCCAGGTCAGAGTAAGAAGAATCATTTTTTCATTACATTGTTCACGTAGTGCAAGTAGTTCTTTCCAATATGGAACATTAGCAATCGGCGTAAAATCACTCTTACACCAATTATTCTTTTTCCAGCCATCAACGTTTTTGTCAAAATTATTAACAATGTAGTTACTGTCTGTAAAAATTTGAATTTTATTTACATTAGGTGTATCAAGCCCTAACTGAATACCGTTAATAACACCACCAAACTCAGCAACGTTATTTGTTACATCAATATCAAAAGAGCCATACCCATCAAAATACATAACAGGAGTAACAACTGCTATGCTTGGAAACTCTGTTTTAATCTTTTGTTTGTTAGTTTCAAATTCTTTTTTAATAACATACCCTGCATTGGTCAAGACAATATCAGGGTTTCCTGTTCCTTTTTTAGGTTCAGTGTTTTGGTATGTGTATCCATGTAGTCCCCAACCACCAGGACCTGGATTACGCGGTCTAACACCGCCATCCGTATAAAGAATGATACCCATTTGAGGAACAGTTGTATCTGTATTAATAGTCATTTAAATATCTCAGCGTTATCTTCACACACTATCACCTACAT
>Ga0116182_1003854_pt1 | contig 13680 bp, 12 predicted proteins | sample AD_UKC077_MetaG_FD_89805 | JGI IMG/M metagenome (GOLD analysis project Ga0116182, IMG submission 89805) | Active sludge microbial communities of municipal wastewater-treating anaerobic digesters from USA - AD_UKC077_MetaG | ecosystem: Engineered > Bioreactor > Anaerobic > Digestate | place: USA...
CGCTCAGTTTGCCGAAAAGGAAGGCAAAGGCGGTGGTGAATTCTATACGCCGTCAAGCATCGTAAACACACTGGTTTCAATCCTGAAGCCATATTCAAACTGCCGTGTATATGATTGCTGCTGCGGCAGTGGCGGTATGTTTGTACAGAGTGCGAAGTTTATTCAGGCGCATTCTGGCAATCGTGGCTCGATTTCAATTTATGGTCAAGAGGCCAATCCGGACACTTGGAAGATGGCCATCATGAATCTTACGATTCGTGGCCTTGATGCAGACCTTGGTGCTTACCATGCCGATACATTTACGAATGACCTTCATCCGACATTGAAGGCAGACTTCATTCTGGCCAATCCTCCCTTCAACTATAATCCGTGGGGACAGGATAAGCTGATGGACGATGTTCGCTGGAAATACGGAATCCCGCCTGCAAGTAATGCCAACTTTGCATGGATTCAACATATGATCCATCATCTTGCGCCAAATGGCAAGATCGGACTTGTTCTTGCAAATGGAGCACTCTCTTCCCAGAGTGGCGGCGAGGGTGAGATCAGAAAGAAGATCATCGAGGATGACCTTATCGAAGGCATCATCGCTATGCCTCCGCAGCTCTTCTATAGTGTAACAATCCCTGCGACGCTCTGGTTCATTTCAAAGGGCAAGAAACAGAAAGGCAAGACAGTCTTTATTGATGCCCGCAAGATGGGACATATGGTAGACCGTAAGCATCGTGATTTTACGGAGGAAGATATCCAAAAACTCGCGAATACATTCGAAGCCTTCCAGAATGGCACACTTGAGGATGAAAAAGGCTTCTGCTCTGTAGCGACGATACAGGATATCGCAAAGCAGGATTATGTTCTTACACCGGGTCGCTATGTTGGTATTGAAGAGCAGGTAGATGACGGCGAGCCGTTCGAAGAGAAAATGACAAGACTGACATCGGAGCTTTCCGATATGTTTGAGCGCTCTCATGAACTTGAGGACGAAATTCGAAGGAAGTTGGGGGCGATTGGATATGAAATATAAACTCTCCGAAATAATGGATATCATTGGTGGAGGAACTCCGAAGACAAGTAAGCCGGAATATTGGAATGGTGACATTCCATGGCTTTCTGTAAAAGACTTTAACAATGATTATCGCTACGTCTATGAAACAGAGAAGACCATTACACAACTGGGACTTGACAATAGTTCGACGAAATTGCTAAAGCGAAATGATTCAATAATTTCAGCGCGTGGTACTGTCGGAGAAATGGCGATGATTCCATATCCCATGGCTTTTAATCAGTCATGTTATGGACTTCGCGCAAAAGAAGGTCTTGTTGATGAGGAATATCTATATTACTTGATTAAGCACAACGTGGTGGTTTTGAAAAAGAATACTCATGGATCGGTGTTTGATACTATCACGCGAGACACATTTGATGGTATTGAAGTGGAATTGCCATCACTGGTGGAACAGAAGGTAGTGGCTTCAATACTCCGAGACTTAGATGACAAAATTGAGGTGAACAATGAGATAAACAAGAATTTAGAGGAGCAAGCTGTTGTGTTATTTCGCTCTTGGTTCTCTGCATTTTCCTTATCTCCTAACAGCCCTCGTGTAAACTCTGAGTTTGGAGAAATACCAGAGGACTTCACAGTTGTTAAGGTTGGCAGTTTGCCTATGCTCGTAACCGACTATGTGGCAAATGGCAGTTTTGCGTCTTTAAAAGCTAATGTCAACCTATATCAAGAGCCAAACTATGCTTACTTCATCAGAAACACCGATTTGAAGTCGGGCTCCTTTGGAGTTTTTGTTGACCAGCATTCCTATGAATTCTTATCCAAATCTACCCTATATGGCGGAGAGATTATCATTTCCAATGTTGGTGATGTGGGAAGTGTATTTCTCTGCCCAAAACTGGATGGTCGCATGACCCTTGGAAATAACATTATTATGCTTAGACCAGAGGACGACCATTTACGCTACTACCTTTATATTTGGTTTAAGTATTTCCAAGGCCAAGCGCTCATACAGGGAATAAAAGGAGGATCTGCTCAGCCCAAATTTAATAAGACAGATTTCAAGAATACATCGGTTTTGATTCCTCCAAAGGATATACTCACTCGTTTCCATGAGACTGTGGCTCCAATGTTTGAAACGATCTCGCAAAGACAAGCTGAAACTTCCCGTCTTGCTGATTTACGAGATACATTATTGCCGCAGCTGATGTCTGGTGAGATAGACATTTCCGACCTTGACCTTTAAGCTGCTAAATTCTTGTTTAACATACAACCATAACTCTTGCGAGTGGCAAGAGTTAAAAAGAGGGATTGCCACTCCGTAGTCTTTCTCTTCGATAGAAAAGGAGAACAGACTATGAAACAGAAAGTAATCAACGAGGTTATGCAGGGCATGCTCGGCTGCCTCAACAATGTGCAGTTGGAAAGACTGCAGGAAGTGCTGGAACACGCATTGTTCCATAAGCAAGTAAGCGAGACGGAGGAAGAAGCGAATGCGGTACTAACAAATGAACAGCTTTTGGATAATTTTCTCGCGGCAAAGCGGATCGAGGGATGCTCCGAAAAGTCGTTGACTTATTATCGGACTACGATAGAAACGATGACAGTAAAGGTTAAAAAGAATGTCCGAGAGATGGAAACGGATGACCTGCGTACATACCTGACAGAATATCAGCGGGAGAAAAACTCCAGCAAGGTCACGGTGGACAATATCAGAAGAATTCTGTCGAGCTTCTTTTCTTGGCTTGAGGATGAGGATTATATCCTAAAGAGCCCGGCACGCCGTATCCATAAGGTGAAGGCAGCTTTGACCATCAAGGAGACATATACCGATGAGGCCTTGGAAAAAATGCGCGACAATTGCGAGGAGCCAAGAGATCTGGCACTGATAGATATGCTTGCTTCAACAGGAATGCGTGTCGGAGAGCTGGTTCTGCTTAACAGGGATGACATCAACTTTGAGGAGCGGGAATGTGTTGTGTTCGGTAAAGGTAGCAAAGAACGGATGGTGTACTTTGACGCACGGGCTAAGATTCATTTACAGAACTACCTGCAAGAACGCACTGATGATAATCCGGCACTGTTTGTATCGCTCCGGGCTCCGCATGAGAGGCTGAAGATCGGCGGCATTGAGCGTAGGCTTCGAGAGCTTGGGAAAAGGTTGGATATAGAGAAAGTACATCCGCATAAGTTCCGCCGTACACTTGCTACGATGGCAATTGACAAAGGGATGCCGATTGAACAACTGCAGCAGCTGCTTGGCCATAAGCGGATTGATACGACACTGCAATATGCGATGGTAAAGCAAAGCAATGTAAAATTGGCACACAGAAAATATATAGGTTAGGATGGTGAAAATATGGCTGAATGGGTAATGAAAAAGCTGAAAGACATAGCGAATTTTAATCCAAGGGAATCCCTTGCAAAAGGCGTAGTTGCCAAGAAGGTCGCTATGGACAAGTTACAGCCTTTTTGCCGGGATATACCGGGATATGAGCTGGAGCCATTCTCTGGCGGCACAAAATTTCGTAATGGAGATACGATCATGGCCAGAATCACTCCGTGTTTGGAAAACGGAAAAACTGCAAAGGTCGCAGTTCTTGATGACGGAGAGGTTGGCTTTGGCTCTACGGAGTATATTGTGTTTCGCGCCAAAGATGGTATAGATGAGGACTTTATCTATTATTTGGTTTGCAGTCCACTTGTTCGCGAGCCCGCGATAAAGTCGATGGTAGGATCATCCGGAAGACAGAGAGTTCAGACGGATGTGGTTCAGAATCTGGAGATAATGGTTCCGGATTATGAGGAGCAGAAACGGATAACCGGTATTTTGAAATCACTGGATGATAAGATTGCAGCAAATACGGAGGTAAACAAGAATTTAGCAGCTTAACCCTTGAGCTTTTGGTACTGCTTCTTCCATGCACGAGATGGCTTACGACAGATTCCATCCTTGCTCACAAAAGCGCAAACACCAGCAAGGCCATTGTTACCGCAGATGTCGGGATTGTTTTGACGGCAGCCATAGGTCTGCAATTCAGTGTCCAGCTCGTTGAGAGGAGCATTAAAGGGAACCCTCAGTTCCTTTTTATTCATAATGACACCTCCGAAACATCAAGCTGTCCCGACATAAGTTGAGGAAGTAGCTCATCACGCAGGGATGCAAGTTTACGGTTCTCTATACGATTAGCGGTAACAAGATCGTATAGAGGAGCAAGAAGACCACCTATGCGGTCATAGTCAGATTGCGAAGGGATAAGCACTTCTGCTTTTGACAGTTCTTCGCGCTTGATGTGTCCCATCGTTGTGGCCATGTCCGCAGCGATAGCAGCGAACTTTTGCAGATGGTGGTTTGTCCATGCGTAATAGAACCATTTATCGTAGGTGGAGGATGTGACTTTGAATAAATGCTGATTCAAACCACAAGTCCCTCCGCACCAAAGATCAACAAGGAGACTGCCCGACCATGAGAATATTACATCGCCGTCATGAACAATATATTCCGGTTTGATGGAAGATGAGCATAATTCACTGTTAAAATCGCAGGAACCTTGACGCAATTCTTTGATTTTAAGAACAGGCAGACCCTGCTCATCATCCTTTGGACGGTACTTCTGCATGGCGAGGCCATTGAGGTAATCGGCAATACCAAGCAGAGAACTTTCTTGCCAGCCATCCGGGATGCGGTCGAACATAAGGAACTCTTGGGTAAAAATGCTTTGCGCTTGCTCAAGTAAATTCTTGTTTGAAACGGAGCGAAGATGAATGAAAAACACCTCTAAGAAGAGGATAATGTAAGAAATAAACGAAGGAGTGAGACTCATGTCAGGATTTTATACCGAAGCGGACTATGAGAATTCGATAATCGAATTATTCCAGAACATGGGATACAGGTATGTCTACGCGCCGGATTTGGAGCGTGACTTCCGTAGCCCTCTATATGAAGAAGAGTTGGTATCAGCGCTGCACAGGCTGAATCCGAAAATGCCGGAGGATGCTATTACGGACGCGCTGTTCAAGTTGAAGAATTTTGAAAATGCTGAACTTGTCCAGAAAAATGAACTTTTTATGGATTATCTTCAGCATGGGATCGAAGTCCGGTATTTCGTTAAGGGCGAGGAGCGCTCCGGCCTCGTCTATATTGTCGACTATAAAAATCCTGAGAATAACTCCTTTGTCGTAGCAAACCAGTGGACTTTCATTGAAAATAGCAACAAGCGTCCAGATGTACTTCTGTTCCTGAATGGTCTGCCAGTCGTGCTTATTGAGCTGAAGTCGCCATCTCGTGAGGAAACAGATGCTTCCGAGGGCTATCTGCAGATCAGAAACTATATGCAGGAAATCCCGTCAATGTTTATTTATAACTGCATCTGCGTCATCAGCGATCATCTGACCAGCAAGGCCGGAACCATCACTTCCGGTGAGGATCGCTTCATGGAATGGAAAACAAAAGACGGCAGCTATGAAAATACGCAATACGCTCAGTTTGATACGTTCTTTGAGGGAATGTTTGAAAAAGAGCGCCTGCTGGACATTATCAAAAACTTCATCTGCTTCTCCAATGAGGGATTGAAGAAGTTTAAGATTCTGGCTGGCTATCACCAGTATTTTGCAGTTCGAAAGGCTATCGAATCTACAAAGAACGCGACAGTAACTGATGGTAAAGGTGGCGTATTCTGGCATACACAGGGCAGCGGAAAATCTCTGTCTATGGTCTTTTATGCACACCTTCTGCAGGAAGCGCTGGATAGCCCAACTATCGTAGTAATTACCGACCGTAACGATCTTGATGATCAGCTTTACGGACAGTTTGCTAAGTGCAAAGATTTTCTGCGTCAGGAACCGGTGCATGCTACCTGCAGGAAATTGACAGAGACTTCCGGTAAGAATGATATAGGATTGAAGGACTGGCTGGACGGTAGGCAGGCAAACGGCATCATTTTTACGACGATGCAGAAGTTTGAAGAATCATCAGAGCCGCTTTCAGAGCGCCGCAACATCATCGTTATGGCTGATGAGGCGCATCGTAGCCAGTATGGATTGAAGGAAAGAGTTGATGCCAAGACCGGCGAGATAAAGGTCGGAACGGCACGTATCATACGTGACAGCCTTCCAAACGCTACATATATTGGATTTACCGGAACACCTATAGCTGCAAAAGATAGAAATACCCGTGAAGTTTTCGGCGACTATATCGATATTTATGACATGACACAGGCCGTAGAGGACGGCGCTACAAGACCGGTCTATTACGAAAGCCGTGTTATTAAGCTGAAATTCGATGAGGCTACGCTTCATCTGATCGATCAGGAATATGACATTATGGCAAATAATGCTGATCCTGAAGTGGTTGAAAAGAGCAAGAAAGAGCTTGGTCAGATGGAGGCTGTTCTCGGAAATGACGCTACCATAGATTCACTGGTTAATGATATTCTTGATCACTATGAAAATTACCGAGCCGATCTCCTGACAGGAAAAGCTATGGTTGTCGCGTATTCCCGTGCAATCGCTATGAAGATTTATAACCGTATTCTTGCACTGCGCCCAAGTTGGAAAGAAAAGGTTAAGGTTGTAATGACCGAGAGCAATAAAGATCCAGAAGAGTGGCGTGCTGTTATTGGAAATAAGCGCCGCAGGGATGAGCTCGCCAAGGAATTCAAAGACAATAATAGCGAAATGAAGATCGCCATAGTCGTTGATATGTGGCTGACCGGATTTGATGTTCCTTCTCTTGCAACGATGTATGTCTATAAGCCAATGCAGGGCTATAACCTGATGCAGGCCATTGCCCGCGTTAATCGTGTTTTTCAGGATAAAGAAGGTGGCTTGATCGTTGACTACGTTGGTATTGCGTCAGCATTGAAGCAGGCCATGAATGACTACACAGCACGCGATAAAAAGAACTATGGTGATACCGATATCGCCAAAGTTGCGTATCCGAAGTTTCTTGAGAAGCTTTCCGTTTGCCGTGATCTATTCCACGGATATGACTATTCCAAGTTTACGAACGGCACCGATCTTGAACGCTCGAAGGCTATCACCGGTGCGGTTAACTTCATTGTAGGCACTGACAAGGAAAGAGAACGCGAAGACTTCATCAAAGAGGCACTGTTGTTGCGTCAGGCTTTATCTCTATGCTCATCTCTTGTAGAGCGTGACCTACGTGTCGAGGCGGCATTCTTTGAATCTGTCCGCGTGCTTGTTATGCGCTTGATGAATCAGGGCGAGGGTAAGAAGATATCTCTGCCGGAAATGAACGCTCGTATCAATGAACTTCTGAAATCCAGCATCAAGAGCGATGGTGTTATCAATTTGTTCTCAGATGTTAAAGAGGAGTTCTCACTGTTTGATCCTAAATTCCTTGAGGAAATCTCAAAGATGAAGGAGAAAAACCTTGCTGTTGAACTTTTGAAAAAGCTGATCGCCGAGCAGATACAGATCTACAGACGAACAAATGTGGTCAAATCCGAAAAGTTCAGTGAAATAATACAGGGCGTCATGAACCGGTATCTGAACGGAATGCTTACCAATGAGGAAGTTATCGAAGAACTCCTGAAAATGGCACAGCAAATCCGAGAGGCTCACGATGCAGGAGATGAGCTTGGTCTCTCTGAAGATGAGCTGGCGTTCTATGATGCTCTTACCAAGCCGCAGGCGATTAAGGACTTCTATGAAAATGATGAGCTGATTGCTATAACAAAAGAGCTTACAGAGGCACTACGAAAGAATCGATCCATCGATTGGCAAAAGCGTGATTCAGCGCGTGCCAAGATGCGCATGATGATTAAGAGACTTCTTAAGAAACATAAATATCCGCCGGAGGGCATGGATGATGCGGTTGCTACAGTAATGCTTCAGTGTGAGCTATGGACAGACAATAACGATATGGAGCATCGGGTAGTTAACTATGCTGAGGCTTTCAGTAAAAAAGCACAGGATTTACAGATGGTAGCGGAAGAACCTGCGCCATACGGAACAAAGAAGGAGGACTAACCTAATGGACGCGACAAAAGGTAATATCTACGCCATCTTAAATGGAAATAAGCAGTTTCTCATTCCTGTATATCAGAGATACTACAGTTGGGAGACGGAACAATGCAGTCGCCTTTGGAATGATATCGTTGACATGCAGAAAAAGGATAAGGTCGGTCACTTTGTTGGCTCTATCGTAAATATTGCGGAGCAGGCAATGCCGACTGGTGTTCAGAAATATATGATAATTGACGGGCAGCAGCGTTTAACCACGTTGAGCTTGCTGCTGATTGCCCTCCGCGACTATGCGGAAGATCATCCGGAGGATGGCACCATTAATGCTCGTCGCATCGATAATATGCTTCTGAAGAACGAATATGAGGATGGTGACGAGAGGTACAAACTGCTTCTTACAGAAACTGACCGCGACCTGCTGATTAGCCTCGTTGAGAAGAAGCCGATCAGTGATCCCGGTCTGTCACGCATCCTGTCAAACTATAACTTTTTTGCCGGTAAAATAGCCGATATGGAATTGCAGCCGAAAGATGTCTACGAGGCTATAGGTAAACTACAGATTGTCAATATTACGCTTGATCGAAATGTGGATGATGCGCAGGCAATTTTCGAGAGCTTGAACTCTACAGGTAAAGAATTGTCTGAATCTGACTTAATCCGAAACTATGTGCTGATGGGGCTTGAACCGTCAGAACAACGATATGTATATGAGCACATGTGGAGACCGATGGAGCTGCTCTTTGATTATGAGAAGCAGGACTCTGTCATGGATAGATTTTTCCGTGATTATCTGACGATGAAGACTACGCGCATCCCGAAGATCGACCGGGTTTATGAGGGATTCAAAGCTTATCATTTGAATTGCGAATTCAGCACGATTCGGGAACTCTGTGCCGACCTGCTGATCTATGCTACCTACTATACAAACATGGTATTCCGCAGGAGTGATAAGGCTGTCTTAAAATCTTTGTACTCAGATATTGGCGATCTTCGCATGGAAGTAGCATTCCCTTTTTTGCTCAAAGTGCATAACGACTGCACAGAGGGTGTTATCACGGAAGATGATCTTATTGAGATTATCAAAATGTGCATCAGCTATGTATTTCGTAGAAGCATCTGCGACATTCCGACGAATTCGCTTAATAAGACGTTTGCGACGTTGCGTAATGAAATCAAGGCTGATGATTATATGAATTCTATTAAGGCCTTCTTCGTGCTACGCGATGACTATAAAGAGTTCCCGGATGATGAGAAATTTGAGAAGGCATTTGTGTCCCGTGACATTTACAATATGCGTTCCAGAAACTTCATTCTCAGCCACCTTGAAAACTTCGGGAACAAAGCTCCAATCATTATCGAGAATTATACGATTGAACACATTATGCCACAGAACAGCAATCCACGTGACGAGTGGAAGACTATGCTTGGGGAAAAATGGAAAGAGGTTCAGAAGACCTACTTGCATACAATAGGAAACCTGACGCTAACAGCTTATAACTCGGAAATGAGCGATAATCCATTTATGGTAAAAATGGATATGGAGGGTGGATTCAAAGAAAGCGCTCTGCGTCTTAATGCCTATCTGGTAAAGCTGACAGAGTGGAATGAACAGCATATAAAAGAACGTGCAAAGTTGCTGGCCGAAAAGGCAGAACAGATATGGACTTATCCTGAGATTACTGCTGCTGAACTTGCGCCATATCAGGTAGAGGAAAAGCCTGCCCAGAAATACACGATTGATTCTTACGATATCAATGCATTTACACGGACGCTTTTTGATATGCTCGACAGACGAATTTGTAATCTGTCACCGGATGTGAAGCGTGAGTTTAAGAAGCTGTATATCGCCTACAAGTTGGATACCAATTTCGTTGATATCGTTGTTCAGAAACAGCGCCTTCGAATTTCTTTGAATATGAAGTTTTCGGAGATTCACGATCCAAAGGGACTGTGCAAGGACATCACCGGTCTTGGCAGATGGGGCAATGGCGATGTTGAGGTGTTCTTTGAACATACGTCAGAGATTGACGATGTGATGGAACTGATCGAGCAGTCATATAAAAAGCAGGCAGATGAATAAACTATCGGTTTGGGAGATGAGAATATGTCGGACATAGATTTTAGCAAAATAAAGCTAACTCAGCCAAGTTTTGATTACACAAATGATATGATTAGTAGTATTCAAAGAAGTCAAGAAGAATCACTAAGAGCTGTTCAGAAAGCCAGAGAAGCGAAGGAAGCAGAAGAACTCAGGCGGCACAATGAGCTTGTTGCTGCTTTAAAAGAAGCTGGGGAAAAGGGTGCTACTATTGTTATCGGAGACAATGCAAATGGAATTCAGATTCAGCAGAATTCAGCTGGAGCCCAGCAAAAAATGGACAACAAACAGACCTTTAATTATGAAAAAGCGTCAGAGGTGTTAAAGGAAATAAGTACATACTTTGAATTTCCTCAGTTTCAACAGACCTTTGGAGACAATACAGAAAATGTAAAAAGTATTATCCAGAACACACTTGATGCCTTGGATAAAAAAGAAGATGAAGGCCTAATAAAAAAATCACTAAAGGTGTTAAAGGATTTGGCGATAGGCGCTGGCGGTTCTCTTATAGGTTCTGGAATATTAGCATTGCTCGGAACTATCCCGTTATAAATGTTGAGGCGATGGGATTTCAGACTTGTTCCCTCGGAGCGAAGTCTTGAAGCGGTCGGCAAATCTGTGGATTTGCATATTATAGGTAGGAGCAAGGCCTTTGACCTGTTTCCGAGAACGCACAAGGGTAAAAATCGGTGTATTTTACGGGAAAAACACGCTTTGATAAATTCCCGCGAACGAATGCGAATTTGGCTACACACTTGACATCAATCTGGAGCAATCGAGCCATGTTGAGTGTTGCGTATTGATGTCACGCACAAAAAAATGATTGGGCTGAAAACCTTTATATATCAATGCTTTTAGCACACATGGGTACAAAACCCATCGAGCGAAAAACATGATTTTTTCGGTTCGGGGAAACAAGTCAATAAAGACGGTTTTTGATAGTCAAGTGGTCAGGTTAGATGTCAGTGCCCCGCGAGTGGTCGGGTTAGATGTCAGCGTTCGCGAGTGGTCGGCTTGGATGTTTTTTGGATTTTTTTGAGGTTGTGTGGTCAGGTTGGATGTTGGCACAAAATAGGCAGTTTAAGAGGGGATAAATATGATAGAAGAAAAAAATAAAAAGTCCAAATTTAGAGCCATATTGAGTTCCCTTGTATTTTCGGTTATTTTGATGATTTTTCCAGTAACATCCGGCGTGATTGTAGTTATGAATGGTATGGATGCCATACAAAGTTATTGGATGCAAGGTGTTTTCATGATGTTATCCATGGCGGTGCCTGTAGTCTTTATGTGGATTACAAAGATGAAGCCAGCTCAAATCGGTTTTACAAGAGTCGAAAAAGGCAGTATAAAAACAGTATTATATTTTGTACCGATAATTGCATCAAAAATAGGGTTTCTTATATTCAGGGTTGATAGTAACACTCAAACTATTATTGCATTGGCATTTTTTACAATCATGATCGGATTGTCAGAAGAACTTTATTTTAGGGGAATTATTCTGAGAAAACTGAGGTCTTGTTTTACAATCAAACAAACAGTCATTTTGTCTTCTGTGTTCTTTGCAGCTGTGCATGCTTCTCAAGCCTTTTCAGGGACAGGAATTATCATCGTTACGCTTACCATAATTAATGCATTGATATTTGGTGTTATTGCTTCAGAAATTGTGATACTGACAAGGAGCATTATTCCAGTAATTATATGGCACGTTTTATACGACTTTATTAATTGGATTTCAGTGGCGAAGGGAACAACAGAGGTAACATTGATAATGATTCAATCGGTAATCATGGTTGTATATGCGTATTACTTGTGGACCAAATTGCCTGAGAAACAGGCGTGTCCAGCGTGAAAAGACTGGAGGATGGTAAATTTCAACTCGTCTACGAACATATTAAAATAGCCAAGGCACCCTACGCCTAATTTCGTAGAGTGCCTCAATTGTTTCCAGACTTATTCATCAATATCCACAGCCACGCCGGACTTGAATTCCACAGTGAATTTCTCCTCATATACAGTGACCTTTTCAATCAGCCGCTGGACAAGCCGCTCATCGTATTCGATAAGGGCGGTGGATTGCTCCCTTAGGAATGTGTTCATATCAGCAATGCGCTTTTTAAGTTCCTCACGGTTGACGTTTTCAAGCTGCAGCTTTTGCTTTTGGTCACGCAGTCGGTGAATCTCATCGCCGACTTTATCATAATCGGCATTGGAGGTGGCAAGCTTCAGCAGTTCCGTTTGAAGTTCTTCCAGTCGCTTATCGATATCTGCCAAGACTTGGTCACTTTCATGAGTAATGATGGTGGCAATGTTATCCTGTAGGGTTGAGAGGAAAGTATCTTTATCGCAAAGTGCCTCATTGATAGCGGTGACAAGCACTTGCTCGATGGTGCTTTCAAGTACCGTGCGGACCTCGCTGCAAGACAGAAGACTGAGAACGACAGCCTGCTGGACTTGCTATAATTAATGAATATGATGATTGCCACTTATTCATGCTAATTCATATCAAATCGACTATATTCATTGTAATTCAACGTAGAATATGTTATGATAATTGAGTCTTGAATGCAGGGCAATTATTAGGAGGAAAAGCAAATGTCTAACGTACCTGAGAAATGGTCTAGCCTTGAAGAGATCGCCGAGCATCTCGGTGTGAGCAAAGATACAATTCGTAACTGGATAAAGAAAGGTGTTATTCCGCACCGCCGGATTGGTAAGCAATATAAATTTAAAATCTCAGAAGTAGACGCTTGGGTCGATAGCGGCAAGAGCGCTGAGATTGAATGAGCCGCCAAGGGCGATTCATGGTGAGAGGGGCGTAAAGAGGTGATAATAAATTATGGATTTAACTATGTCGTATAACGGCACCCTGACTGCTGAGCAATTCCTCTTTTATGAGATGAGAATTGTATCGAAGCAGTATCTTGAAAAAAAATCAATTGAAGAGATTATTGCATATATCAAGCGGGATAATTTGTTCCAATACCCGACTGAACGCATGGTAATAAGGATCACTCGTGCTTGTTACAAGCGACTGGTTGCGCTTGATAATGAGAAACTGGTCTATGAGGTGGCGAATGCACCTGTTGAGGTAGCAAAGCAAATTAACCTCTACGCAATGATGCGCTACAACCGTCTTGTACGCGAATTTATGGAGGGGCTGGTCGGTGAAAAGTACCGCCAACAGGACTACTCCTACACCAAAAAAGACATTAACATATTCTTCTCCCGATTACAGGAACAGAACGATGATGTGGCGGCTTGGAGCGAGCAGACGATAATGAAATTAAAACAGGTACTTACAAAGTGTCTGGTTGAAACAGGGATGCTTGATAGTGTCAGGGATACTACACTAAATCCCATTTTAATTAGTGAGGAACTGGAAACAGGTATCCGCGAAAATAACGACTTGACCGCGCTTGCCGCGTTCAACTGTTTCAGGTAGGAGTGTGACTATGGTAGATATCAAACAAGAACTGGATAAAATTAAGGTGCGCATCTCCGACGCGAATTTTCTCGCCAACAAAGGACTTTCTAACGAAGTAGGTATTCACGTTTTTAAATACGCACCACAATACGAACTCATTGTCCGCGA
>Ga0116182_1003856_pt1 | contig 13679 bp, 13 predicted proteins | sample AD_UKC077_MetaG_FD_89805 | JGI IMG/M metagenome (GOLD analysis project Ga0116182, IMG submission 89805) | Active sludge microbial communities of municipal wastewater-treating anaerobic digesters from USA - AD_UKC077_MetaG | ecosystem: Engineered > Bioreactor > Anaerobic > Digestate | place: USA...
GTCATCTGCGCGCCTTATACCGTTAAATTCACGTCTTCTTGCAGTGCAATGGCGTGCTTAATCAAAATGCGCAAACCAAATAGCATCAGGCCCAGCGCAATGCTGAGCATATCCAGCGTGTAAAACGGCTGCCATTTTGGCAAATCGCCCAAGCGGTAGAGCAAATACAAATTCAGGTTGTAATGCAAAATAGAAACCACCGCAATAGCGATAAATATCCACGCCATTTTATTGATGGTTTCCAGCGTGGCAGAACAGCATTTCGCCTTGCTTAAAACGCCGCACCAAACGATGCATTAAAATAATCAACGCCGCATAAAACCCAATGCCCATCACAAATGCTAATGCAACTAACAACTGCCCCTGTATAGAAAATGATGCTGCCACAGGCCCTTTGCCACAGCCCGTTTCATCCCCAAAAGGGTAGTAAGGCATCGTCCAAGCTAAATGAATCGCCTGCCAAAGTAAAAATGGCGCAAGTAGCCATAAACCCCAAAATATCCAATCTAAACGCTTGAAAATCACTATTTCAGACTGTTGCATTTAAAACCTCTACGATTAAAAAATCACGATTATCATTAAATATTAGTTTTATTTAATTAAAATTTAGGTTATATTCTACACCATCATTAAATTCATGCTTGTAATTCAGTTATGAAAATATTCGGCCTTACCTTTTTAGCACTACTTATCATTGCGGCATCTGGCGTTTTGTATTTAAAGTACCGTTTCACGCACACACCTGATCAACACGACCTTGCGGCGCAGATTGATGAGGAAGTGAAAAAATATCCTGCACATGGGTTGGTGGTGGGCGTTTATAAAAATGGCAAAACTTACATCAAGGGTTATGGCAAGATCAAAGAAAGTCAAACTGTGCCAAATGGCGCAACCGTTTTCCAAATCGCCTCTGTCAGCAAATTGTTTACCGCATCCACTCTGCAAATTTTGTGCGATGAAGGCGTTGTGAATATGGACAGCACGCTCAACGAATTGATTGGCGACACTTATCCTTTATCACCCAAAGTGCAGCAGATTACGCTGAAGCAACTTGCCACGCATACTTCTGGCTTGCCTAGAGTACCTAAACCGCTGATGCAGCAGCTTTCTAGCAAAATGAGTGATGAAGAAGTGATGAAAAACCCCTACAGTCATTTAGGCTCTGAAAGCATGTTTGATTACTTAAAAACTGCTGAAGATACCGGCAAATCGGGCCGCTTTGAATACTCCAATTACGGCATGGGCTTGCTGGGGCATATTTTAGAGCTTAAAACCAAGCAACCGTTTGAAGCACTGGTTGAACAAAAAATTATTATCACCGTTGGGCATGAACAATACCGCCATTACGCTCACGCCATCAATGCAAGCGCAGCTCGCGCAAGGCTATACAGAGGATGACAAGCCTGCTCAATTATGGACGTTTAAAGCCCTCGCAGGCGCAGGGGCATTGAGTTCCAATGTGGAAGATATGCTGAAATTTGTTCGCGCTAATATTGAAAATAACACTGCAATATCAACCAGTCTTAAAAAGATGCACGCGCCACAATTTAAGGGCGACACGGGCATCGGCTGGATGCAAGCAGGCATGATAGACAAATGGATAGGTAACAATAGCATGATTTGGCACAACGGCATGGTGGGCGGCTATGCTTCTTATGTGTCCATAGACACGCAAGCTAAAACTGGGCTTGTCATACTATCAAATAAAGCTGTTGACGTGACGATGCTGGGCATGATGCTCACACAAACTTTACGCACGCAATCGTGGTCACCACAGCAAGTGTTCTAATTGCGTGCTTATGAAACCTTGATAAATCACAAAACCTATGCGCACCACTTCTGAGTTTACAAACATGATGAAATATACAGCCGGCCTGCTGTCTACGCTATTACTACTTTCGCCACTCGCAAAGGCCGATAGTTTAAGCGACTTAAAAACCACGCTTGTATCTTTGCAAAGCGAAACCGCGATTAAAGCAAAGGTTGCTGTTAAATTAGAAGTTTCTGAAGGGGAAGGCAAAGACCTTGAACATAAAACAGGTAGTGCCACAGCCAACCTAGAAGCTTCTGCGCAAGGGATAAAGGTAAGCTATTCGCCTGAGATGCTTAAACAACTTGCAGCAGAACAAGCCGCTTTTGAAAACCCAGACGGCACGCAAGTAAAAACATCAACATTGGCGGCCGTAGAAGCCATTAACGTAGAAATACTGCGCAAGATGACCAATGCCAGCCAGTATTTAAGTAGCAAACTCGCTCGCGCCACTTTTAAAAACGAACAAGTAGATACCGTACAAGGCCTGCCTACCCGTTTGCTCACTTTTGATTTGCGCAACGGCAATTTAAGCAAAAAAGAGCAAGCATATGTGAAAAAATACGAAGGCGTTTTAAAAGTTTGGACATCTGAATACGGCACACCACTCGCTAGTCAAATGGACGAAACTTACACTGGGCGCGCTTATTTGGTGGTGAGCTTTAAAGTTTCGCAGACAGAAAATGCTGTTTACAGTGTTGCAAATAAGCGACTGGTAGCCACGCGCTATGAAACACTGAATAAAAGCGCAGGCGGCGGTGAGCTTGGCACGGTAAAAATCATCAGAACGCTTGAATTACAACCACTTGAATTAAAACCATGAGCACCTTGGCAGATGCGAGCATATTTAAACCATCAGCATTCCTCGCTAACCCCGTTTTTGTTGCTGGCTTTGATGGCGCACTTATTGGCCATAGCGCTGATAAAAATAGTCAAACACACGCCCATGCAAACCCCAATTACGTTGGAAGTAAAACTGATGTCAACTGCACAAACCATGATGAAAGACGTAACGCCAGTGCAGATTAAGCCTTTGTTAAAAAAAACCGATATTGCGCAAACTAAACCTAAACCAATTGCAATGAATAAACAAACGGTCACCAACCAACCTGTAGTGCGGGCAAAAGTGCGCTCTACACAAACCAAGCCTGAGTTGATTGCAGAGCCGCCAGCAGCACAAACGCCAGCGATGACAGAAAATTTACCCACGCCGCCAACGATAGATAAATCAACAGACAAGCCAAGAATTCACACCGAAAATCTATTTGCCGCTGCCCGCCAGATGGCAATTGAAGATGAAAAAAACTTGAAGCGAGAAAACCCTAAGACGATTGCGTTTGCTGCCCGTGCCTTTAGCCCTGAAATTGCCAAAGTTTTCGCGCCTCACAAAAAGGCAGAGGCAGGTGTTACCCAATATGCGGGTGGTATGGTCAAAGTGGTGAATGCTGATGGGAGTGAATATTGTTTACAACAATCGCCCATGCTGAATAAGGGTGCATTTGAAAACGAGCCGATTCCGATGACTTGCCCATAAAGTTAGCAAGATGGGTACATATCATTATGTTAGAATTTTAGCCAGTGTAGTAAGTGCATTACCAACAAAGAACAACTATAAACCATGTCAAAAAAATTAACCATTTTTGTGTTAGCCGCTTGTTACGCTAGCTTAACGGGCTGTTCGGCCATGCAAAAGCTCAGCGAAAAACACAGCCCGCAAAACACAGTTAACAACACAAAAATTGCTGAAAAGTGGCAAGCCAGTTTGCCGCATAGTGGTAGCGCGGCAAATTTAACGCAATTTTGGCAGCAGTTTGATGATGCGCTTTTAATTGAGCTCATTGAAGCGGCGCAAAAAGAATCGGCCACACTGGCATCTGCCCAATCACGCATCGCGCAGGCGCACGCCAGCCGCGTTAACGCCAACGCCAAATTGCTGCCTACAGTGGATGGCACTGCTTCAGCTTCGCGCAGTGTGCAGCAGCCTGCAACCAGCATCAATACTGGTCAGCCAGGGCAAGGTAGCCAATCCTCTGGCGGCGAGCCCATCAACTCAGGGCAAGTGGGTGCGCAGGCAAGCTGGGAATTAGATATTTTTGGCGCCAACCGTCGCGCTTTTTCTGCAAACCAAGCCCAAGAAAACGCCGCCAATGCAGGCTGGCACGAGGCGCGCGTAGCGGTGGCGGCAGAACTTGCCAATAGCTACTTTAACCAACGGTTTTGCACTTTGCAGGCCAATGCGTTGCAAGCGGATGTGCTCTCACGCGCAGAATCGCTGCGCTTGACTGACATTGCGGTGGGCGCGGGATTTTCTGCCCTCGCTAATAGCCATTTAGCCAAAGCCAGTTTAGCCGATGCGCAACAACAACTTAAAGCTCAACTTGCCCAGTGCGACGCAGAAATAAAAGTATTAGTCGCTTTAACCAATGTTGACGAATTCACATTACGAGAAAAACTGCAGGCGCAAACCTTTAAACCTAGCCTGAATGGGCAGCTATTTGCACTCAATGAGATCCCTGCAAGCGTGATTGCACAACGGCCTGATATTTACGCGGCAGAAGCAGATTTAGTCAGCGCGGCGGCCGATATTCAAACCACTTACGCCAGCAGTTTGCCCAAAGTATCGCTCAATGGCGCCATTGGCTGGATGTGGCTTTCGGGCGGCGGGTTTGGCACAACAGATGGCAAAACATGGTCACTCGGGCCGATTTCTATCACCTTCCCCATTTATCACCCTGGGGTAAAAGAAGCTAATATTGCCAAAAGTGAGGCGAAATACCAAGAATATGCGGCAATTTACCGTGAAAAAGTACGCAACGCCGTAAAAGAAGTGGAACAAGCACTAGTGAATTTACACAGCACCGAAGTGCGCCAAGCCGATATTGAAACGGCTTTGAACGGCTACCAAGCGTCATTTGATGCCACGCAAACCAAAGTGAATGCTGGGTTTGCCAATTTAATCGAGCTTGAAGATCAACGCCGCGTGCTGATTGCCGCGCAAAATAATGTCATTAATAACCAAAAACTACGCACTTTATCGTGGGTGAGTTTATACCGCGCTGCGGGTGGCGGCTGGGATAAAACCGTACTTTAAGATACTGGAAACGCAAAATGAACTTAAAAATATTTGTACTTTTACTTGCCACAGGTTTAATTGTCGGTGGTTGCCAAAATAAGCAAGACAGCAAAACTGAAACCGTCGCCGTGAAAGAAAGTGCCGCCAAAGCCGCACTCACAGTCAGCACAATAAAACCCCAGCATACACTTTTAAACAAAACCATTAGCGCCAACGGCAATGTGGCTGCTTGGCAAGAAAGCAGCATTAGCACCGAAACCAACGGCTTATTATTGCACGAAGTGCTGGTGAGCGTGGGCGACCAAGTCAAGCGCGGCCAACTGCTGGCGCGTTTTGCAGCAGCCACCATTGAAGCCGATATTGCCCAAATGCAAGCCAATGTGGCAGAAGCACAAGTTGCCCTGACCGAAGCCACCAGCAATGCCAACCGCGCGCGCAGTATTCAAAATTCTGGCGCGTTAAGCAAACAGCAAATTGAGCAATATATCACCGCAGAAGCCAGTACCAAAGCACGTTTAAATGCAGCACAAGCTGCTCTCAACTTGCAAAATATCAAACGCAAACAAGCGAATGTGTTAGCGCCCGATGATGGCATTATTTCGCAAAGTCCTGCCACGGTGGGTACGGTATATGGCGCGGGGCAAGAGTTATTTCGCTTGATTCGTAAAGGTCGCATTGAATGGCGCGCCGATTTAACTTCGACCGATATTTCACACGTTAAAACAGGGATGCGAGCGCAGATTACTTTGCCCGATGGCAGCACCACACTAGGCACGGTGCGGACCGTTGCACCCAGCGTGGATGCCAAAACACGTAATGCGCTGGTGTACGTGGATATGCCCGCAGGCAGTGCCAAAATTGGCATGTTTGCGCGCGGTGATTTTGTGATTGGCGAGAGCGATGTTTTAACCCTGCCCAATACTGCGATTGTGATGCGCGATGGCTTTGCTTACGTGATGCAAGTAGAGGCTGACAATAAAATTAAACAAACGAAAGTGCAATTAGGGCAACGCAAAGATGACCGTGTGGAAATTGTAAACTTATCCAATATTGAAGCGCAATTTGTGGAAAGCGGCGGTGCGTTTTTGGCCGATGGCGATAATGTTAGAGTAGTGAACAAAAGTGTAGCCAACAAATGAACATCTCCAGCTGGTCCATCAAAAACCCCGTCCCTGCCATGATTTTATTCATGTTGCTGTGCTTAGCAGGCAGCATGAGCTTTAACAGCATGAAGGTGCAAAACTTTCCTGATTTAGATTTACCCACCGTCACCGTAAATGCCTCACTGCCAGGTGCTTCACCAGACCAGCTTGAAACACAAGTAGCCCGTAAAATTGAAAACTCTGTGGCCAAGTTGCAAGGTTTACGCCATATTTACACCACCATTCAAGATGGCAGCGTGGCGATTACGGCGGAATTTCGCCTAGAAAAGCCCGTGCAAGAGGCGGTGGACGATGTGCGTTCGGCAGTTTCTGAAGTACGGGCGGATTTGCCTAACGATTTGCGCGAGCCGATTGTGAGCAAACTCAACATTGTGGGTGCGCCGATTTTAGCTTTTACCATTGCCTCAGACCGCATGGATGCCGAAGCGCTCTCTTGGTTTGTGGATGACGCGCTCACAAAAAAACTCCTCAGCGTTAAAGGCGTAGGCAGCATCACCCGCGTTGGCGGCGTGAATCGGCAAATCTGGGTGGAATTAGATACCGCAAAAATGCAGTCGCTTAACGCCACAGCAGCAGATATTTCACGTCAACTTGGCTTAATTCAACTAGAAGTTGCAGGCGGCGTCACTAAAATCAGCGGAAGCGAGCAACCGATTCGCACGATGGCAAAAGTAAAAACGGCCGATGAACTCGCGAATATGGAAATCGCGCTCACAGATGGCCGCAAAGTGCGCTTAAACCAAGTGGCGAATGTCATAGACACCATTGCCGAGCCAAAATCGGCCGTGTTTTTAGATGGCATAAGCGTGATTGGCTTTGAAGTGAGCCGCAGCAAAGGCGCGAGTGAGCTTGAAGTAGGCGCAGGCGTTTATAAAGTGCTGGAAGAAATTAAACTTAAGCACCCTGACTTTAAAATTACCGAGGCCTTTAACTTTGTACAGCCCGTGCAAGATGAATTTGATGCTTCTATGACCATGCTTTACGAAGGCGCAATATTGGCAGTGCTGGTGGTATTTTTGTTTTTGCGCGATTTTCGGGCGACTTTCGTTTCTGCCGTTGCCTTGCCTTTGTCGGTCATCCCTGCTTTTATCGGCATGAAGTACATGGGCTTTTCAGTCAATATCGTCACGCTTTTGGCTTTATCTTTGGTGGTTGGCGTGCTAGTGGATGACGCGATTGTAGAAGTAGAAAATATTGTGCGGCATTTGCGGATGGGCAAAACCCCTTTTGAAGCCGCGCTGATTGCCACAGAAGAAATTGGCCTAGCGGTGGTCGCCACCACCTTTACGCTCATCGCCGTATTTTTGCCTACCGCATTTATGGATGGCATTCCTGGTAAATTTTTCAAACAATTCGGCTGGACTGCCGCGTTTGCCATATTTGCCTCGCTACTCGTAGCACGGCTACTCACGCCAATGATGGCGGCATATTTAATGCGACCAGCTAAACATACGGTTACAAAAGATGGCGCAATCATGCGCGTCTACATGAAACTTGCACGTTGGTGCGTCAGCCACCGCTTAATCACAACGATGCTAGCCATCGGCTTTTTTATTGGCTCAATCTCGCTTATTCCCTTATTGCCCAAAGGTTTTGTGCCAGCCGATGATAACTCGCAAACGCAAGTGCGCATTGAGCTTGCCCCAGGGGCAACGCTCGCGCAAACCGTAGCGATTAGCGAGCAAGCGCGGCTGATATTAAAAAACATCAAACATGTGAATAGCATTTACACCACGGTGGGCGGCGGTGCGGCAGGTAGCGACCCTTTTGCAGGCGGCGGCACAACTGAGGCAAGAAAATCGACCCTGACGATTCAATTAGACCCGCGCGGTAAACGCCCGAAAAAGCAAGTGATAGAAACCGAAATGCGTGAAAAACTGCAAACCTTAGCAGGTGTGCGGCTTGGCGTGGGCCTAGAAGGCTCGGGCGAAAAATATGTGCTTGCCCTCACCAGTGAAGACAGCGTAGCGCTTGCCTCTGCCGCCAGCGCGGTTGAGAAAGACTTACGAAAAATTCAGGGGCTAGGCAATATCGCATCAAGTGCGGCGCTGGTGCGTCAAGAAATCATCGTGAAGCCAGACTTTTCCGCTGCGGCCGATTTAGGCGTGACCAGCAATGCGATGGGCGAAACCTTGCGTATTGCCACCGTAGGCGATTATGAGCAACTATTACCTAAGCTTAATTTAGAGCAGCGCCAAGTGCCGATTGTGGTAAAACTTAACAATGCTGGCAGGCAAGATCTCAGCACGCTGGGTAAACTCGCCGTGCCCAGCACACATGGCGGCTCAGTTCCTTTAGAACAAGTGGCAACACTACAAATGGCCAGCGGACCTGCCGTGATTAGCCGTTATGACCGCTCACGCAATGTGCAATTTAACATTGAGCTCTCTGGCTTGCCGATTGGCGATGCGGCTGATGCTATTAAAAAATTACCTGCCATTCAACATTTGCCCGCAGGTGTTGCCCAAGCCGAGCTGGGCGATGCTGAAATGATGGGCGAATTATTTGCGAGCTTTGGCATTGCCATGCTCACAGGCGTGCTGTGCATTTATTTTGTATTAGTGTTATTATTCAAAGACTTTTTGCAACCCATCACCATTTTAATCGCCCTGCCATTATCGCTTGGCGGCGCTTTTCTTGCCTTGCTGGTGGCAGGCAAAGCGCTTTCTATGCCGTCTCTCATCGGCTTAGTGATGCTCATGGGCATTGCCACTAAAAACTCAATTTTATTGGTGGAATACGCCATTATGGCGCGGCGCGACCACGGCATGACGCGCTTTGAAGCTATTATGGATGCCTGCCATAAACGCGCCCGCCCCATTATCATGACCACCATCGCCATGACCGCAGGCATGTTACCAGTCGCACTTACGCTAGGCGCAGGCGATGGCTCATTTCGTAGCCCCATGGCGGTGTCGGTCATCGGCGGCTTGCTCACCTCCACGCTGCTAAGCTTGTTGGTGATACCTGTGGCCTATACGTTAATTGATGATGTGCAGCAATGGATTCGAAAAATCTTCATCACATCCAAACATCAAGTGACATAAAAAAACTTTTAAAACCTAAAATAGGCTATATAAAAAACTTGTTTTCAGCCTCATTTGCACTACAACCTTTTTCGATGCTCTGGAAGCCTTATAAATAAAGGCTTCCAGAGCATAAAAAAATCCTCGAGAGATTCGCAACACATTTTTACGTGAATGCTGCACTTTTTTATGCAACGACACACATAGTCAGGTTTTGGAATTCACAGCTATAAACGTTATACTGTAGCCTTTAATCGTTGAGCAAAAACGGCTACGGTTTATTAAAAAAATCCTCATGAAAAATATCATCTTCAATTTTTTATTGGGCGCATTTAACGCTACCGTTAAATGGTTAAAACGTAAGTAAATTTTTGCACTTGCTATTCACCAATACAGGCCAAACGCTATGATTGTCATTACCGGCGGCGCAGGCATGATAGGCTCTATCATCGCCTGGCATCTTAATACCAAACTCGGACGCAGTGATTTAGTCATTGTTGATAGCATTACCCACCCCGAGCAATGGCAGAACCTCGTACACCGCCAATATGCCCAATATTTTGATAAAGACGCGCTGTTGCCATGGCTAGAAGGTCGAACAGATATTGAAGCCATCATCCACATGGGCGCCATCAGTGCTACCACTGAGCGTGATTTCAATAAACTGGTGGACACCAACATCCATTACAGTCAAAATTTATGGACGTGGTGTGCAAACAACAACGTGCCTTTCTTTTACGCAAGCTCAGCCGCCACTTATGGCGATGGCAATTTAGGCTATAACGATGCCAGCATTGACAACTTACGTCCGCTCAATGGGTATGGTTACTCAAAACACTTTTTTGACCAATGGGCTTTGCGCCAAGTGAAAGAAAATGCGCCGCAGCCGCCAAGTTGGGCGGGCTTTAAATTCTTTAACGTCTATGGCCCCAACGAATATCACAAGGAACGCATGGCGAGTGTGGCTTATCACACGTTTAATCAGTTTAGCCAAACCGGCACCATGAAGTTGTTTAAAGGCACCAAAGCCGGGGTTGAAGACGGCATGCAAATGCGCGATTTTGTTTATGTGAAAGATGCCGCCAGTGTGGTAGCGCACTTTATGCAAGCGGCGCATCGCGAAAAGCCGATTCAAAATGGCATCTACAACATCGGTACGGGCCATGCCCGCAGCTTTAAAGATTTGGCGCTGAGTGTCATGCATAGCATGGGCCGCGAACCGCATATTACCTACATCGACATGCCAGAAGACTTGCAGGGCAAATACCAGTATTTCACCGAAGCTTCAATGACTAAGCTAAAAGCAGCGGGCTACACCGAGCCCTTCACCAGCTTAGAAGATGGTGTAAAAGATTATGTGCAAAATTATTTATTAAAGCCAGATGCTTATTGTTAAAAAGGATGGTTGCCGCTCATGAAATATGTTGAATATTTACAAGGTGAACACGCCGCCCACATGGCGATGTTCAATGCCCTTGCGCCGCTTTTTCCAACCATCAGCGATGTGGGCATCGCCATGCAAAACACTATTCAAAATGGCGGAAAAATCCTCATTATGGGTAACGGCGGTAGCGCGGCAGATAGCCAGCATATTGCGGCAGAAATTGTCGGCCGTTATAAAAAAGAACGTAAAGGCATGCCTGCCATTGCCTTAACCACAGATACTTCAATTCTTACCTCTGTTGGCAATGATTATGGCTACGATTATATTTTCGCCCGCCAAATTGAAGCCCTATGCCGCCCAGAAGACTTGGTGATTGGCATTACCACTTCTGGTAACAGCGCAAACGTAGTCCGTGCGATTGAAGCAGCAAAGGCGATAGGCGCTACTACAGTTGGTTTGACGGGTGGCACCGGTGGCAAACTGAAGGATTTATGTGATTTTAGCTTGGTCATACCGTCAAGTGTCACGGCAAGAATTCAAGAAGCGCATATTTTTGTGGGGCATTCTCTTTGTGAAATTCTAGAAAGTGATTAACACCCTTGATTAAACGAATAAGATTATCAAGGTAAAGGCTACCTTTCATGCACCAAAAACTCACTGAAACCGTCAAACAATTTGGCAATAAACCCCTACACGCATTGGTGATTGGCGATGTAATGCTAGACCGTTACATCATGGGGGAAGTCAGCCGCATCTCGCCTGAAGCGCCGGTGCCGATTGTTTTACTAAAATCTCAAGAAGACCGCATTGGCGGCGCGGCCAATGTTGCGGCCAACCTTGCCCTGCTCAACATTACAACGCACATCATTGGTTGTGTAGGCCATGATAACGAAGCAAACATCTTGCTGGATTTAATGAATAAAATCGGCATAGAAAGCAGCCAAATACTGCGCTCAACTCACCGCCCAACCATCGCAAAAACACGCATTCTTGGCGGACACCAGCAAATGATGCGCTTAGACCAAGAAGACAGCAGCGTTTTTACCATTGATGAAAATGCACAACTCATTGCAACGATTGATGCACAAATCCGCTTAAAACCAGCGGTTGTCATTTTATCGGATTACGCAAAAGGATTATTGACAACGCAAACCAGTCAGCATGTCATCAGTCAATGCAAATTACACAACATTCCCGTGTTGGTTGACCCAAAAGGCAAAGATTACAGCAAATACATGGGCGCTACTGCGCTAACCCCCAACAAAAAAGAAACTGCTGAAGCCTGTGATACCACCATCAATGACCCAACATTAATCGCAAAAGCAACGCAACTTAAACATAAGTTAAATCTAGAATTTTTAGCAGTCACCCGCGGTGAAGAAGGCATTTCCCTCATCGAAAAAGACCATCATCACCTACCTGCCATCGCCAAGCAGGTTTTTGATGTATCAGGCGCGGGAGACACGGTAATTGCGACTTTGGCTGCAGGCTTAATACACCAGCTAACCCCAATAGAAGCGCTAGAACTTGCCAATTTTGCTGCTGCCGTGGTAGTTGGCAAGGTAGGCACCGTTCCCATCACCCAGCAGGATTTACTTGAAGCCTTAAATACTCAGCAGGGTAATGAGCAGGCGCATAAGATTGGTGATTTAGCGCAAATCATGCAAAAAGTGGACGCCTGGAAAAAACAGCAACTCAAAATTGTATTCACCAATGGCTGTTTTGATTTATTGCATGCTGGCCATGTGACATATTTAGAGCAAGCCAAAAAACGAGGTGACAAGCTCATTTTGGGCCTCAATACCGACCGCTCAGTGAGCGCACTCAAAGGACCCACCCGGCCTGTGGTCAATGAAAATGACCGCGCACGCGTGCTTGCCGCACTTGAATCAGTGGATGCTGTTATTTTATTTGATGAAGAAACCCCCATAAATCTCATAAACGCCATTCAGCCAAAGGTCATCGCCAAAGGTAGCGATTACACGGCAGCACAGGTCGTGGGAGGCAAAGAAGTGCAAAGTTGGGGGGGCGAAATTGCGCTGATTGATTTAGTTGAAGGACGCAGCACGAGCAACATCATCAACAAAATGAACGCGTAATGACTGAAAAAATCCTCATTTTGGGCCCGGCATGGGTGGGTGATATGGTGCTGGCACAAAGCCTATTTAAAACACTCAAAACCAACAAACCAAACTGTATCATTGATGTGGCAGCCCCGGCATGGACTCTCCCACTTTTAGCGCGTATGCCTGAGGTAAGCGGCAAAATAGCATTGCCGTTTAAGCATGGCGAATTAGCCTTGTGGGAACGCATACGCTTCGGTAGAAGCCTAAAAAACCAAGGGTATACACAATGCATCATTCTCACCAATTCACTTAAATCTGCGCTATTGCCATGGGCTGCTGGCATAAAAAAACGCACCAGCTACTTAGGTGAAACACGCTATGGTTTAATCAATGACATTCGTCAACTTGATAAAGCCAAACTAAAAAAAACCGTCGATCGCTTTGTCAATTTAGGGTTAGAACACAATCAACAACTTCCAACACCTATCCCGAACCCTGTACTGCTTGCCAATCGTGAAAATGCTATTATCGCGCTCAAAAACCTAGGGCTAAATTTACCCACAACCAAAATTTTAGGGCTTTGCCCTGGTGCAGAATACGGCGAGGCTAAACGTTGGCCTGCAACGTATTATGCAGAAGTTGCCAACGATGCAATCGATAAAGGTTGGGCCGTTTGGCTGTTTGGTTCTGATAAAGATATCTCAGTAACCAGTTCAATCAATCAACTGACAAACAATCGTAGTGCTGATTTTGGCGGAAAAACCAAACTGGCTGAAGCCATTGATTTAATGTCCCTTTGCGACACCATCATCAGCAACGACTCGGGCTTAATGCACGTAGCTGCCGCGTTGGATAAAAAACTGATTGCCATTTTTGGTTCAAGTGACCCGTACCACACCCCACCCATGCATCCACAAGCGATTGTTGAATATTTAGCGCTCGACTGCAGCCCATGCTTTAAGCGGGAATGTCCTCTAGGACATTTGAATTGCCTGAAGCAAATTAAGCCAGCAACAATTATTAAAAATTTAAATACATAAGATGAGTCAGCCCAAAAACATTATTAGCTTGGCCTACTACCTGCCACAATTTCATGAGATTGAAGAAAATAATCGCTGGTGGGGAAAAGGTTTTACAGAGTGGTCACAACTTCGTGA
>Ga0116182_1003862_pt1 | contig 13668 bp, 11 predicted proteins | sample AD_UKC077_MetaG_FD_89805 | JGI IMG/M metagenome (GOLD analysis project Ga0116182, IMG submission 89805) | Active sludge microbial communities of municipal wastewater-treating anaerobic digesters from USA - AD_UKC077_MetaG | ecosystem: Engineered > Bioreactor > Anaerobic > Digestate | place: USA...
ATCAGGAAGATTGCGCATAAATATAATTGTGCTTTCAAAAGTAGTATTTTTTATTGGTTAGAAACTCAACATTGTTTTGATATGCTACCAATAAAGACAAAGATTTTTATTATTTTTGCTGAATATTTCCAACAGACAAAAAACCAAATGGTTTGATGTGTCTAAAAAAGCAACAGCTCACTCATGAAAGAATTTTCGAAAGAAGTGTACCTAAAATGGTATGAAGAAATGACAATGTGGAGAAGGTTTGAAGATAAATGCCGATCTCTTTATTTAAAACAGAAAATCAGAGGATTTTTACACTTATACAATGGACAGGAAGCAATTCCAGCCGGTTTTGTACATGCGATGGATTTATCCAAAGACAGCATGATCACCGCCTACAGATGTCACGTACATGCAATGGCGATGGGAGTTGATCCGAAAAGAGTAATGGCAGAATTATGTGGTAAAGCAACCGGAACTTCTGGCGGAATGGGTGGTTCTATGCACATTTTCAGCAAAGAAAAAAGATTTTACGGAGGGCACGGAATTGTTGGAGGACAAATTCCTTTGGGCGCCGGAATCGCGTTTGCCGATAAATATTTTGAAACTGGCGGTGTAAATATCTGCTTCTTCGGCGACGGTGCTGCTCGACAAGGTTCGCTACACGAGACTTTCAACATGGCGATGAACTGGAAATTACCAGTGGTTTTTGTGGTTGAAAATAATGGATATGCGATGGGAACTTCTGTAGGAAGAACTGCCAATCACGAAGATATCTACAAATTAGGTTTAGGGTACGAAATGCCTTGTCTTCCTGTAGATGCAATGGATCCTGTAAAAGTTGCAGAAGCAGCTTACGAAGCCATTGAAAGAGCGAGAAGAGGAGACGGACCAACTTTTATAGAGGCAAGAACTTACCGATACAGAGGTCACTCAATGTCTGATGCAGAAGCTTATCGAACTAAAGATGAAGTTGCTGAACGCAAAAAAGATGATCCAATTGAAATTGTAAAACACAGAATCTTAGAAAATAAATGGGCAACAGAAGAAGAATTAGCTTCAGTTGATGAGAAATCTCGGGAATTTGTTGACGAGTGTGTGGAATTTATGGAGCAATCTCCTTATCCATCTGCAGATAAATTGTACGAATATGTGTATGCACAGGAAGATTATCCTTTTTTAAATAAATTAGAAAATAACTAATAATGAGAAAATGTGGCAACGTGTTAATCAATCAATTAACATTTTCCATTTTATTATCAAATTTTCGAAATAACTCATTATCAAATTAAAAAAAAATTATGGCAGAAGTAATAACCATGCCCCGACTGTCTGATACGATGACAGACGGAAAAGTGGCGAAATGGCACAAAAAAGTGGGCGATTCCGTAAAAGAAGGTGATATTTTAGCAGAAATCGAAACCGATAAAGCGGTACAGGATTTTGAATCAGAAATTAACGGAACGCTTTTATACATTGGAACAGAAGAAGGAGGATCATCTCCTGTAGATTCAGTTTTGGCTATTATTGGTGCAGCTGGTGAAGATATTTCTACTTTAATAGGTGGAAATAATGCCGAAAAAAAATCTGAAGAACCTTCTGAGGAAAAATCAGCTCCAATAACTCAAGAAAATAATACAGAAACTTCAACTGCAGAAATTCCTGCAGGGGTTGAAGTGATTACAATGCCGCGACTTTCAGACACCATGACGGAAGGAAAAGTGGCAAAGTGGCACAAAAAAGTAGGCGATGCGGTGAAAGAAGGTGATATCCTTGCTGAAATTGAAACCGATAAAGCCGTTCAGGATTTCGAATCTGAATTCAACGGAACTTTGTTATATGTGGGAACTGAAGAAGGTGGTGCAAATCCAGTTGATTCTGTTCTTGCGATAATTGGACCTGAAGGAACAAACATTTCTGGAATTATTTCTAGCGGTGGAAAAAAAGATTCTACTCCGAAAATGGAGATCTCTGAACAGAAATCTTCAAACACAGAAGCTCCAAAAGCTGCTCAAAACGAAAATATAGCCGTTTCTGCAAGCAGTTCTGAAAGAGTTGCAATTTCCCCTTTAGCCAAAAAAATGGCAGAAGATAAAGGGATTGACGTAAATATTTTAAAAGGGAGTGGCGAAAATGGCCGAATCGTGAAAAAAGATATCGAAGGATTCACACCAGCTTTAAATGAAAGTGTAACGAACGAACCTAAATCGAGTAGTGTTGCGGCAACTCCAGCTCCAGTTGCGATGAATTTCGTGCAAGGACAGGATTCTGAAACACCAAATTCTCAGGTTAGAAACATTATCGCAAAAAGACTTTCTGAAAGTAAATTTACAGCTCCTCACTATTATCTCATTGTTGAAATCAACATGGATAAAGCGATTGAGGCGAGAAAAGAAATTAATTCTTTACCGGATACCAAAATTTCTTTCAACGATATGGTTATTAAAGCAACGGCAATGGCTTTAAGAAAACATCCGCAAGTAAATTCAACTTGGAATGCAGATAAAATTATTCACCACGGAAATATCAACGTTGGCGTTGCAGTAGCAATTCCCGATGGATTGGTTGTACCAGTATTGAAAAATGCAGACCAAATGAATTACAACCAAATTTCTGCAGGTGTGAAAGATATGGCAGGAAGAGCAAAATCGAAAGGTTTAAAAGCCAATGAAATGGAAGGTTCTACCTTCTCCGTTTCCAATTTGGGAATGTTCGGTATCGAGACTTTCACGTCCATCATCAATCAGCCCAATTCTGCGATTCTATCGGTAGGTGCAATCATCGAAAAACCTATTGTAAAAGATGGGCAAATTGTGGTCGGTAATACCATGAAACTTTCGCTCGCATGTGACCATAGAGTAGTTGATGGCGCAACTGGAGCGCAATTTTTACAAACTTTAAGAACCTATTTGGAACAGCCATTATCGTTGTTGCTCTAACTTTTTGATTTCAATAATTTCAGATCCTTTCAATTTATTTTGAAAGGATTTTTTTTGTGCAGTACTTTTCAGCATGCCTTTTTCTCGTCGGATAATTTACAGAAGTGATCCGTCGTGCACTTTTACATTGCGCAAAAACCTGCGAAATAAAGTGGAGATTACAATCATTTTCCCTAATTTTGAAACCATGATTAGAGCAAGTAATATTCATAAATCTTACGGAGATTTAGAAGTTTTAAAGGGCGTTGATATCCATATAAAAGAAGGTGAAGTTATTTCTATTGTCGGCGAATCCGGCGCAGGAAAATCAACCCTTTTGCAGATCCTCGGAACTTTAGATACTCCAACAAATCCGAAAAATTTTCAGACAGAGATTACTTTGGCAGGACAATCTTTCATCAATATGAATGACCGTCAACTCTCAAAATTCCGGAACGAAAATATAGGTTTCGTCTTTCAGTTTCATCAGCTTTTACCTGAATTTACTGCACTAGAAAATGTTTTGTTGCCGACAAGAATTTCCGGTAAAAACGAAAACGAATCTTTAGAAAAAGCCTATTCTTTATTTGAAGATCTCAATATTGCACACCGTCTTCATCACAAACCAAGCGAAATGTCGGGTGGTGAAGCGCAAAGAGCCGCCGTTGCAAGAGCACTCATCAACTCGCCCAAAATTATATTTGCGGACGAACCAACGGGGAATTTAGACTCTAAAAATGCAGATGATTTACACCAACTTTTTTTTGACTTGAGATCCAAATACAATCAAACTTTTGTAATTGTGACGCATAATACGCATCTTGCTGATACGACCGACCGAAAATTAGTAATGAAAGATGGTTTGATAATTTAAGAATCAAAATTAAATATTGACATAGAGGAATGATCCTCTTCAAATTAATGATAGAGTGAAATTTAGAAATTTAATCTTGATAAGCACAAAAATTTAATTTATTTTTCGAAAACAATGTCTATAAAATTCCTTGCCGAAGACGACAGACCACGGGAAAAATTTTTGCTTAAAGGTAAAAATTCACTTTCTGATGCAGAGTTATTGGCGATCATCATGGGGAGCGGAAACCGAGAAGATTCGGCGGTAGAATTAGGTCGGAAAATTTTAGATTCCGTGCAAAATAATTGGCATAATTTGTCGCTCTTGCAAATTTCAGATTTAATGAAGTTTAAAGGAATTGGTGAAGCGAAAGCAATTTCCATCGCCACTGCACTAGAAATCGGCAGAAGAAAAGCTTCCCAGGAAGTTCCCGAAAAAATTCAAATTAGTTCGAGTTCAGATCTTTTCAAAGTATTGCATCCTTTTTTGGGAGACTTGCAAACCGAAGAATTCTGGGCTGTTTTCTTAAATCAAAGCAACCGAATTGTTGGAAAATCGAGACTTTCTGCAGGTGGAATCAACCAATCTGTGGTCGATGTTAGAATTTTATTCAAAACTGCTCTCGAAAATTTGGCAACGGGAGTTGTCATTGCGCATAATCATCCCTCAGGAAATCTAAAACCAAGTCAGGAAGACTTGAAAATCACAAAACAAATCAGTGAAGCCGGAAAAATTTTGAATATTCAAATGCTTGATCATTTAATAATTACCCAAAATTCTTATTTAAGTTTTGCCGACGAAAATTTATTATGATCAAAAAACTGAATTATAAAGAAATAGATTTTTCCCTCTATAGCAAGTGTTTAGATCAATCTTTACAAAAAAACCGATATGCAAAAAAAGAAGTTCTCGATTTACTTAGTGAGTCGTGGGAACTTCTGGTGTATGGTAATTACGAATTTGTGATGCCGATTCCAATTAAGAAAAAAATAGGTTTCCGTATTGTGATTATGCCGCTTTTTTGCCAACAACTTGGGATTTTTGGACCTGAACATAATGAAGAAATAGAAATTTTATTTTTAGAATTTTTACAGAAAAACTACAGGGTCTATTCGTATGCTTTTAATTTTCACAATTTGGTCACCCAAAATTTAGGCAAGAAAAAAAATTATTTTATCGAAGAGACCGAATATCAACTTTTAAGAAAAAATTACTTTAAAGGACGAAAATCTACAGTTAAAACCGCGCAGTATTTGATTTTTAAAGAATTGAAATCTACTGATTTTTTAGACTTTATTAAGAGTAATTTCAAAGGATTAGATAAAAAAGGAGATGTAAACCAGTTTTTCAGGTACATGAATTTTTTAGAAAGTGAAAATAAATTGAGACTCTTTGGTTCTTATAAAGAAAATGAACTCACGAATATGGCCATTATTATTGATGATGAAAATAGGTTTTCGCTTTTAGGGTTAATCAATGAGGATCAATATAAATCTGACAACGGAGCCTCATTCCTGATTGACCGTATTTTGAAAGAAAATATTCACGAAAAATCATTTGATTTTATGGGAGGGAGCATCCGCGGAATTGAGGTTTTTTTCAAGAGTTTTGGTGCTATTTTACAAGAATATCCCATTCTTGTAAATTCTAAAAAAGATTTGTTGAAAAAGATTTATAAAAAGTAGCAAATTATTAGTAATTTTGCAACCTCAATATTTGATATGATTGAATCCCCTTATTTTCCTTACGCATTTGCGTTGTTACTTGCTGTACCTTTTCTGATTTTTATCAGACAATTTGTTTTTAGCTACATTAAATTGAAAAATCAGGAGATTAAATTACTTACTGTAAAAGGAAATTCGGAGCAAAGGGTTCATGCCTACGAGAGAATCACTTTATTTTTGGAGCGATTGAAACCTTCTAATTTAGTGACAAAATTTGACCGAAATCTAGCGCCGCACGAATTTATCTTTTTGGTAGAAAAAACCATTAACGAAGAGTTTGATTACAACGCTTCGCAACAGCTTTACCTCACCAAAAATTTATGGAAAAATGTGGTTAACTGTAAAAATAACACGCTGCACTTATTGCATAAAACGTACGAAAACCTAAGCGATAATTCGACATTAGACGATTTCAAAACTGTTTTTTTAATGAATTACATGAATGAAGCAGATTTTATATCGCAGACGATCGAAGATTTGAGAAAAGAAAACTTAATTGTAAATTAAAAATAATAATGATACCAAATTTTAAAGCACATCCTTGGCACGGAATTTCCGTTGGTAGCGAGGCACCAGATATTGTAAATGTATTTGTAGAAATTGTTCCAAGTGATACCATAAAATATGAAGTAGACAAAGAAAGTGGCTACTTAAAGGTCGATCGACCTCAACAATTTTCAAACATCATTCCTGCATTATATGGTTTTATTCCAAGAACCTATTGTCATGACGAAGTTTTAAAACTTGCGATCGAAAGCGGCGCAACAGATGTGAACACAGGTGATTTAGATCCACTTGATATTTGTGTTTTGAGTTCTCATAACATTCACGCAGGTGGTTTGTTGTTGGAAGCAATCCCAATCGGCGGTTTCAAAATGATTGATAAAGGTGAAGCTGATGATAAAATTGTGGCAGTAATGAAAGGTGACCATGCATTCGGTCATTTCCGTGATATTAATGATTTACCACAAGCGGAAGTAAAAAGATTGATGCATTATTTCTTAACCTATAAGAATCTACCGGATGAACCTGCAAAATGTAGAATCCAGGAAGTTTACGGAGCAGAACATGCCAAGAAAGTAATCCAAGCTTCGGAACAAGACTACGCCAATAAATTTGGCGGCTAGTTAAAAAAATAAATAGATACAAAAAGACAGATTTTCGAATCTGTCTTTTTTTGTTTTTATAAAGAAAAAAATCCGCATTTTAAAATAAAAATTGTATTTTCGAGAATCAGTTTAACAAATAATTAACATTTAAATTATAAACTATGGATTTATTTTATTTAGTACCAATATTTGGTATTATTGCCTTAATCTACACTTTTATTCAGAGTTCCTGGGTAACCAAACAAAATGCGGGCAGTACCCGAATGCAGGAAATTGCGGGTTATATCGCGGATGGTGCAATGGCTTTTTTGAAAGCAGAATACAAAGTGATGGGTTATTTCGTAATTATTGTGGCCGTTTTACTTGGTTTAATGGGCGCTTCAAGTTCAAATTCTCACTGGAGTTTGGGGATTTCATTTATTTTGGGTGCCATTCTTTCTGCTTCGGCTGGATTTATTGGGATGAGAATCGCCACCAAATCAAATGTTAGAACCGCCGAAGCAGCAAAAACTTCTCTAGCAAAAGCCTTGAAGGTTTCTTTCACAGGAGGTTCTGTAATGGGAATGGGTGTTGCTGGTTTAGCTGTTTTAGGTTTAGGAGCTTTGTATTTGGTGATTAAGCAAATTTTCGCTCCAGGCGCCATTGCCAATTCTCACGAAATGGAAAGAACAATTGAAATTCTGACCGGCTTTTCATTAGGAGCAGAATCGATCGCGCTTTTCGCCAGAGTAGGTGGTGGTATTTATACCAAAGCAGCCGATGTAGGTGCTGATTTGGTTGGAAAAGTAGAAGCAGGAATACCGGAAGATGATCCAAGAAATCCTGCGACAATTGCCGATAATGTAGGTGATAATGTAGGTGATGTTGCCGGAATGGGTGCCGATTTATTCGGTTCTTATGTAGCGACTGTTTTAGCGACCATGGTTTTGGGTAACGAAACGATTTCAAAAGATCTCTTTGGAGGCTTTGCGCCAATCCTTTTACCAATGTTGATTGCGGGTACAGGAATTATTTATTCTATCATCGGAACCCTATTCGTGAAAGTTGCAGAAACTGTTGAATTAGATACAGCACCTGTTCAGAACGCTTTAAATTTAGGAAACTGGGGAAGTATTGTTCTTACCGCCATTTCTTCTTATTTCCTTGTGAATTATTTAATGCCTGAAACAATGACTTTAAGAGGTCACGAGTTCACCAAGATGGGAGTTTTCGGCGCGATTATCGTGGGTTTAGTGGTAGGAACTTTAATGAGTATCATTACCGAATATTATACTGCAATGGGAAAAGGTCCGGTTAAAAGTATTGTAAAACAATCTTCAACAGGTCACGCAACTAATATTATCGGTGGACTTTCTGTTGGGATGGAATCTACCTTTTTACCAATCTTGGTTTTAGCAGGCGGAATCTACGGATCTTACCTGTGTGCAGGACTTTATGGTGTAGCAATTGCTGCAGCCGGAATGATGGCTACAACAGCAATGCAATTAGCAATCGATGCTTTCGGACCGATCGCAGATAATGCAGGTGGAATTGCGGAAATGAGTGAATTGCCAAAAGAAGTTCGCGAGAAAACAGATATTTTAGATGCGGTTGGAAATACCACTGCAGCTACCGGAAAAGGTTTCGCAATCGCTTCTGCAGCTTTAACTGCTTTAGCTTTATTTGCCGCTTTTGTGGGAATTGCAGGAATTGATGGAATTGATATTTATCGTGCCGATGTTTTGGCAGGTTTATTTGTTGGCGGAATGATTCCATTTATTTTCTCCTCTTTAGCAATTAAAGCGGTAGGAACTGCGGCGATGGCAATGGTAGAAGAAGTACGTCGTCAATTCCGTGAAATCCCGGGAATTTTGGAAGGAACCGCAAAACCTGAATACGAAAAATGTGTGGCGATTTCTACGGATGCTTCCATCAAAAAAATGATGCTTCCTGGTGCGATTGCTCTTGTTTCTCCTTTATTAATGGGCTTTATTTTCGGTCCGGAAGTTTTGGGTGGATTTTTAGCTGGAGCGACCGTTTCTGGAGTTTTGATGGGAATGTTCCAAAATAATGCAGGTGGAGCTTGGGATAATGCAAAAAAATCTTTCGAGCAAGGTGTAGATATCAACGGGAAAATGTATTACAAAGGTTCTGAACCTCACAAAGCTTCTGTTACCGGAGATACAGTGGGTGATCCATTCAAAGATACTTCAGGACCATCGATGAATATTTTGATTAAATTAATGTCGATCGTTTCCTTGGTTATCGCACCAACTTTAGCTGTTCTGCATAAAGATAAAATTCAGGAAAACAGAAAAGAAAAATTAGAAAATCTTAACCGATTAGCAGGAATTACGGCAGCAACAGCTACTGTTCACGGTGTAAATGAAGCAGCTCCAATTGCAGTGCAACCCGCAAATGGAAAATTGAATTCAGATGGAGATTATGTGTATGATACAGGAAATATTCAAGAAATAAAATTATCCAACAAAACCCTTTCAATAGGCGAGAACAGCAGTTTATATGCTTTATACAATGGCGTAAAATTAGAAGATCAAGCGGTATTGAGTAAAGATAAATGGTACACGATTGAAAATTTATTTTTTCAAAGTGGAAGCAGCAATCTGAAACCAGAATCTGAAGTTCAATTGAATAATTTGGCAGAAATCCTGAATGCTTATCCAACTTTGAAAGTGAAATTAGGAGGTTACACCGATAACACAGGAAATGAAGATACCAATTTAAAACTTTCTAGTCTTCGTGCTAAAACGGCAAAACTGAAATTACTCGAGATGGGAATTTCTGGAGATCGCGTAGAAGCTGAAGGATACGGCTCACAATTCCCGGTTTGCGAGAATAATGATACCGATGAATGCAAAGCAAAAAATAGAAGAATTGACGTAAGAGTTTTAAGTTTCTAAACTCCTGATCAATCATTATAAATCCCAACTGAAAAGTTGGGATTTTTTTATGACAATACTTTAAGATGGTCCTTTGAAATACTCTTTTTTTGCTCCTTTTATTAGGTTGATTTCCTTTTTGAAAGAGTTTTTACTATAATTTCTTTGCCTCATAATCGCTTTCATTTCCTAAGCGATCTACTGATTTTATTGCAACAGTATTTAGTTTTTTACCATTTTTAATGAAAGGTAAATTTCTGGATGTCAAATTCTTTTCCAAGATTTCAGTTTCCCATGTATCATTGTACTTTGTATACAAAATCCACTGGAAAACACTTTGGCTATCATTCGAATTCCATTTCACATTTAATGCATTTTTGCCATTATCAACTGATAAAATGGGTTTTTCAAGAGGCGCTTTTTTGATCCATGGCGTTTTTGGGACTAATGCTTTTGTTGGGTAAGCATTTTTCACGGCACTATACATTGCCGCGTTTTTAGACAACCCATCGACACTGTAATGAACCGTTCCGGCGGAGTTTTTCAGAATATTTCGGGTCAAATTAATTTGGTTTACAATTTCAGTCGGTCGGTCTGAAACATCTCGTAAACCTACCGTGTTCAATCCGGGATAGAGGTGCCGCATTTTCGTGTTTTCACTTTCCCACCATTTAAGTAAAGAAGTGAAACTTTGAGGCCCATCATTTTTCCAGTAGAGTTGGGGCGAAAAATAATCTAACCAACCTTGATTCAGCCATAATTTTGCATCAGCAAACAACTCATCATATTGCGACGATCCTTTGATCCCTTCCGGATATCCTGGTTTCCAAATTCCAAAGGGGCTGATTCCAAACTGAACATCGCTTTTCTCGGCTTTAATTTCGTCATGAATTCTTTTGATGAATTTATTGACATTGGCTCGTCGCCAATCTGCGCGAGATAAATTTCCACCCGCATTTTGGTAAGCACTCCAGGTTCTGTTATCCGGAAAATCCTTTCCACCATTGTATTCTTTGTAAGGATAAAAATAATCGTCAATGTGAATCGCATCAATATCATATCTTTTCACCAAATCTTTGATGACTTTGGAAACGTGATCCTGCGTTTTTTCGTCTGAAGGATCCATCCAATACATTCCGTTTTTCAACTTAATGATCTGTTCCGGCATTTTTTTCACGATAGATTCGCTGGTGATCGGACCTCCTGTGGTGTGTTGAGCGCGATAAGGATTCAGCCAAACGTGCAGTTCCATCCCACGTTTGTGCGCTTCGGCGATCCAAAACTCTAAAGGATCATAAAATGGAGCAGGAGCTTTGCCGATTTCTCCTGTAAGGAAATAAGACCAAGGCTCCAAACTGCTTTTGTACAATGCATCGGACGATGGTCTTGCCTGAAAAATCACTGCATTAAAATTTGCATCTTTCAGTAAATCTAAAATCTTGAGGGCTTCGTCTTTTTGCTGCTGCGCAGAAAGCGTATTTTTTGAGGGCCAATTGATATTCGCCACGGTTGCAATCCAGGCTGCACGAAATTCGCGGTTGACTTCGGGAAGATTGAGCTTGATTGTTGATGGTTGGTTGTCGATTTTCTGATTTGAAGTTTCTGTTTTTGTCACCGGTTTTTTTACGACGGTTTTCGTGGGCTTTTGAGGCGCACAAGAATTAATGAAAATTGCGGTCGCTACGAGAAAAGTATATTTTATATTTCGGATCTTCATGAGGACAAAAATAGGGCAATTTATTTTTGAAAAGAAAGTTTTTAGCAGAATTTGAAAATTACAATCACATTTCTATTCTAATAAAATATTAAATACAATATATTTGTTGTACTTTTACAATAAAATGGTTGCATTATGAAAGCGGTAAAAAATAAAAAATTAGATCCTCAAAAAAGTATTGAACGAGCTGTTGCTTTACGAAAATCTGTTTCTGGTTCTGAATTTTCTCACGAAGGAAAAACCTATTCTTGGAAATCGAAAATGGAACGTGTTGCATTGGTAAGAAAAGGAATCCCTTATGGTTCTATTGAAATGATAGGAACAAGAATGGCAATGCCAGTACATCAAATGTTGAAAATTGTGGATATTCCACAAACGACGTATAATAAAAAGAAAAAAGAAAATTCGGTTTTAGATGGAAGAGATAGCGAGTTTATCTTGCTTTTAACGGAATTAATTGATTTTGGTAATGAAGTCTTTAATAATGAAATTGAAAAATTTCAAAGATGGCTGAAAAAAAATAATGTTTCGCTGGGTGGAAATACCCCTGAAAGTCTTTTGGATACTACAACCGGAATTCAGGAAGTGAAAAATGCTCTGAACAGAATTGAATTTGGAAATCTTGCATAATGAAGGTCTACAGAATAGAGCGAGAAAAGTATCTTTCAACCACTTTGAAAGGACTTGGCGCTGCAAAAACTGAAGGATACCGATGGAATAGTTTAAATACGTATTTGGTTTATACTGCTGAATCTAGGGCATTGGCAACTTTGGAAGTTTCGGTACATCTTGATCTTGCAGAAGATTTGCCAACAGATAGATGGTATGTAGAAATAGAAATTCCTGATGATATCGAAATAATGGAAATTTCTTTGGAAGATTTACCAAAAGGGTGGAATTCTAAACCTCCAATCCTCGAAACACAGATCATTGGAGATGATTTTGTTGATGGGAATTTAACTGCTGTTTTAAAAGTTCCAAGTGCAATCGTGCCTCCCGAATTCAATTATTTAATCAATCCTAATCATAAGGATTCTAAGAAAATAAAGGTTTTATCTGCTGAAAAAGTAATTTTTGATGAAAGAATAAAATTGTAAACTCATTATTTGAAAATATTCAGCAGTCATTCTATAAACATAACTTATTATCGTTATTGAAATTAAAAAGAGTCCCAAATTAATTTGGAACTCTTTTATTTGACTAAAAGCCAATTTATTTAAATAATCTCGAAAGATTAACCTTTCGCGCCTCTTTCAATACGTTTTCTTTCGTTTTCTGAAAGAATTTTTTTACGCATTCTGATGAAGTTTGGAGTAACCTCAATTGCTTCATCACCTTGGATGTATTCCATGCACTCTTCTAAAGAGAAAAGAATTTTCGGAGCAATACTTCCGTCTTTATCTTTTCCAGAAGCACGCATATTGTTCAGCTGTTTTGCTTCTACAATGTTTACTACCATATCTCCAGGTTTGTTTTGTTCCCCGATGATCATTCCTTCGTAAATTTCTTCACCCGGATCAACGAAAAACTTACCTCTATCCTGTAATTTCGCGATGGAATATTCAGTAGCAGGACCTTGAGTTTTACTGATTAAAACACCAACCAAACGTCCTGGAATAGAACCTTTGTAAGGTTTGTAATCTACAAAACGGTGCGCCATAATTGCTTCACCTGCAGTTGCAGTCAACATTTGAGAACGCAATCCGATCAAACCTCTAGAAGGAATTTCGAATTCCATGTGCTGCATTTCACCTTTGGTTTCCATGATATGAAGATCACCTTTTCTTTGAGTTGCAAGATCGATTACTTTAGAAGCGAATTCTTCTGGTACATCAACTACCATTGATTCATAAGGCTCACATTTTACGCCATCGATTTCTCTCAGAATAACCTGTGGTTGCCCGATCGTCATCTCATAACCTTCACGTCTCATTGTTTCAATCAAAACAGAAAGGTGAAGAATACCTCTACCGAAAACCAAGAAAGTATTGGCATCTTCGGTTGGTTCAACTCTTAATGCTAAATTTTTCTCAAGCTCTTTGGTTAACCTTTCTTTTAGGTGATTAGAAGTTACATATTTACCATCTTTTCCGAAGAAAGGAGAGTTGTTGATAGAGAACGTCATGTTCAAAGTAGGCTCATCAATCGCTGTTCTTGGCAATGGATCTGGATTTTCTAGATCTACGAATGAATCCCCAATCTGGAATTTATCAAATCCTACGATCGCACAGATATCTCCTGCTTTTACTTCCGTAACTTTCTTTTTTCCAAGACCTTCGAAAACGTATAATTCTTTTACTTTTCCTTTGATGATTTTGCCATCTTCCTGCGCCAAACCAATCCATTCTGATTCTTTTACAGAACCTTGCATGATTTTTCCGATCGCGATTCTTCCTAAGAAAGAAGAAAAATCCAAAGATACAATCTGCATTCTTAGTGGACCTTCTTTCGCTTCCGGAGCTGGAACATGTTCTAAAATACCA